>JGI26248J51725_1000927_pt1 | contig 10512 bp, 7 predicted proteins | sample SaaInlV_120m_DNA_2_FD_51725 | JGI IMG/M metagenome (IMG submission 51725) | reverse complement strand
TTTTCCTCATTAAAATGTAAAGTAATCTGTCCGGCTTGAGCTAATTCACGCAGAATATTTGTTAATAAAACGGGTGAATTGATTATTTTTTTGAAAGGCTGAAAACGCCAAACGTCTGAACGTAACACAATTCTGTGACGACCTTTGTGGCTTATCAAGGCCAAATTGTGACGTGAAAGCAATAGCTTTAAAATAGTTTCAGGATGATGACCCTGAACTTCAGCTACTTCTGGAAGACTCTGTATTGCTGGATCTATTTGTATTTTTTCAGGATGCAGGGCGAACTGTTGAAGCAGTGCATCCAGCATTTCAGTTAAAGTTTTGCTTGAACTTGTGGAAAGAGTGATTCCGGAATTGTTGACTTTTTTCCAAATAATTCCGGACTCAGCTCCTGAAACACTGAAGCCTGCTGCGGAAAATAACATTATGGATAACAGCCACCGTTTCATTACTAGTTTAGCTTAGATTGTGACTTTTTGCTGATGAAGAAGCATAATTCAACTTCACTCAGTTGCCTGGTGTAAACGAAAGAACATCGTACTTTCTGCTAAATACCTGTAGATTATTTTCTTTGCCGCGGATCAGGTCAAACTTTTGATCTAACTTTTAGATACGACATATTTTCGAATTACTCAAGCGGAGTGATGATATGATGTTTAAAGTCTTTAAGAAAATGTATTGTTAATTGCACAGCAATGAATTAGCTTTCCTTGGAGACGGTTTTGAATAATCAGAGAAAAACAATAATTTTTTAACCTTAAGTCAGAGAAAATCATGCTAAAGCTCATTCGACGTCCGGACATGTGGATCACACTCGTGTTGTTTCTATTGATGATTCCAGCAGAGCGGATGGAACTATTTTCTTCACTGGAAAATTGGCTGCTCGGTAACCGGCATATTGTCCGCTTAAATACTTTAGAACCGGAGAAGACTCAATTTTCCTACGATGAAATTGTGATTGTAGATACTGAGGAAACATTCTTTGATGAGTATGGAAGCTGGCCGCTTAAACGTGCTGATATTGCAAAACTGACTACAAATTTAAAAAGGCTGGGTGCAAAAGTAATTGCACTCGATATGTTGATGGATTTTCCAAACGGATATGATGAAGATCCAATACTGGCGGAAGCCATGCAAAACACCGGAAATACCATTGTTGTCGCACAACTTGAATTCGGCGGTGATGGTAAATTCATAGAAGTTAATTATCCAACTGAAATTTTAAAAGCAGCAGCCGAAAGTGGTTACACCAATCACACCCTGATCGGGAACAAGATTTCACGCGTACGCTTTTTTCCGCAAGAGATAAAGGATCATAATGTCTGGCCTTTTGCCATAAAAACACTTGCCATGTACAAAGGAGTTGAGCCTCAACTGGAAAATGGACAACTCACAATTGGAGATATTGAAGTACCCTTGGATCCTTTTAATGATTTGTGGGTAGATTTTCCTTCACTTCCGCCGATGGCAACTTTTTTAGCAAAAGATACCCCTGCGGGAATTTCTGCTGCAGAAATTTTGCTGGAACTTGAGGATATTCCAGATGATGAATGGGACGAAGAAACAGAGGATCTGCAGGAACTGATCAGTGGAAAAATTGTTTTGGTTGGAGATACATCTGAAGTTTCCCACGATATCTTTAGCAGTCCGATTGGAGAGGTTTACGGGATTGAGTTTCTAGCCGATACAATCATGACATTGATGAAAAATGCGCCGATTCGTCCCGCCAGTTCACAAAATGAAATGCTGGTGCTGTTGATACTTTTTATCTGTTTCGTAATCGTTGCGTTGATTCCAAAATATGAAAACTTATTGTTTCTGCTGATCATTGCTGCCTATGCGGGATTTGGCGTTTTTACCTATGTTTATTATGGTGTCGCTTTTTCCATGAGTTATGCACTGATTGCCTGTGTGCTGAGTACAGGTACCATTAACCTTTACCTGTTTATGATGGAACGTAAGCAGAAAGGATTTATTAAAGGCGCGTTTTCACAATATCTATCTCCAACAGTTATTGATCAAATTGTAGAAAATCCTGAGATGCTGCAGCTCGGTGGAGAGAGGCGTGAAATGACCCCGTTTTTTTCGGATATTCAGGGTTTTTCAACCATTTCAGAAGGTTTGACTCCGGAAGAATTGGTGCAGTTACTCAATGAATATTTAACGGCAATGTGTGACATTATTTCTTCACATCAAGGTACAATAGATAAATTTGAAGGTGATGCGATCATCGCATTTTGGGGAGCACCTTTAGACTTGCCGAACCACGCTACTGTCGCCTGTCACGCAACTATCGAGATGCAGCGACGCGGTGAAGAACTGCGTAAAATGCTGCGTGAGCAGAGCCGTCCCCTGCTCTTCACCCGTATGGGTTTGAACAGCGGTCCGGTAGTTGTGGGCAATATGGGTTCAGCAGAACGTATGGATTACACCATGATGGGTGATGTTGTCAATTTGGCAGCAAGACTTGAAGGTGCGAATAAATTTTATAAAACCTTCAGTATGATTTCCGGTAGTACATATGAACTTGCAAAAGATGATATTGACAGTCGTCAGCTGGATATTATCAGGGTGGTTGGAAAAAATGAACCAGTTCCGGTTCATGAACTGCTGGCCCGTAAGAATGAAACNAGCGGTGAAATGAGCGGAGTGGTGGAGCAATATATGAAAGGTCTGAAGCTCTATCAAGACANAAACTTCAAAGATGCAATTGCGGAATTTGAAAAAGTCTTAAGCATCGATTCTGAGGATGGACCATCCCAGACTTATATTAAACGCTGCGGAATGTTCCTNGAGTCTCCTCCGGAAAAAGACTGGGACGGTGTGTTTACTTTTACAGAAAAAGGATGAGTCAGAATAACAGATGAAACAACGTCTTGATCGACTGCTNGTAGAGCAAAAACTTGCGCCTTCCCGGGAAAAAGCACANGCGTTTNTNATGGCAGGCATAGTGAGGGTTGACGGTCAGCCGGCGGGAAAATCAGGTCGTATGATCAGTACTGATTCACTTTTGGAAGTACTGGGGACAGACCAGCCGTTTGTGAGTCGCGGTGGAGTTAAGCTCAAAGCTGCTCTGGAATACTTTGAGATAGAACCTAAAAGTCTTGTCGCACTTGACATTGGTTCCTCAACCGGAGGATTTACTCACTGTTTACTGCTTGGTGGAGCAGAAAAAGTTTTTGCAGTCGATGTAGGTTATGGTCAGCTTGCGTGGGAATTACGTCAGGATCCACGGGTTAACTCACTCGAGCGTACAAATATCCGCTATCTGGAATTTGAAAAACTTGGTGAATATGTGGACCTTGTTGTTATTGATGTTTCGTTCATTTCACTGAGGTTGATTTTTCCAAAAGCTCTTGAGTTTCTAAAACCCGGCGGATCTCTTGTCGCACTAGTCAAACCGCAGTTTGAAGCAGGTGTTGATGATGTGGGGAAACGTGGCAAAGTCAGCGATACTGCGGTACATGAGAAAGTCCTTGAAACTCTAAAAGTTGAGGCTCAGACACAAGGTTTTATTGTTCTTGGACAAACAAAATCGTCAATTGTAGGAAAAAAAAGCGGCAACGAAGAATTTTTTCTGTGGCTGCAAAAACCTCAAAATTCTGACTCAAACCAGTCATGAGCAGTGATCACGCACCATTTGATCTTCCGGACCAGACATTTCTTCGCGTTTCTCTGGAACATATAGTTCCTAACCCTCAACAGCCACGCAAACAATTTTCGGATAAATCACTACAGGAACTGGCACAGTCAATTCGAGCGCAGGGTGTGCTGCAGCCTTTAGTTGTCCGCAAACATCCAAGTCTGGAAAACCGTTATGAACTGGTTGCTGGGGAACGTCGCTGGCGTGCCTTAAAACAACTTGAAGTCCCTCAGGTTCCGGTAATTTTGCGGAAAGTGGGCGATGATGAAATGCTGGAAGTAGCGCTGCTGGAAAATATTCAGCGGGAAAACCTGAGTGTAATCGAAGAAGCACAGTCTTATCAAGTCCTCCTGCAAAGTCACGGATACACTCAGGAAGAACTAGCCCGTAGAATTGGTAAAGACCGTTCCACAATCGCCAATCAAATGCGTTTGCTCCTGCTTCCTTCACCCCTGAAAAATGATCTTGAAACAGGCCGCATTACGGCGGGACACGCCCGCTCAATTTTGGCACTACCCGGCACTGCTTTTCAGTTGGAAATGCGTGAACGTCTTTTACTTAACTCCTGGTCTGTACGTGAAACAGAACGACAGGTCAGGTTGAAGCTGGATTTTCTTGAAGTCAGTCCACAAAAACAGGGTGATAAAAATNCCGCNCNGGCAGGAACTTCCGAAACTCANCTTTCAAAAGCGGAAAAGGACACGCATATACAAAATCTTGAAGAAGAACTCCAGCGTCGACTGAGAACACGTGTGGAGATAAAATTCCGTGAAGGCAAAGGGCAGATCAAGATTGATTATTTTTCTTTGGAGGAATTTGAACGGCTCTATGAATTGCTTACTTCTTGCTGATTTATTTGAGAAAAACTGCTCAAAAGCAAGTGAANATTTGATTTACTTTTTGTAGGTTTTCTTGTATAATCAAGGGTTAATTCTAATATNGGGGAATATTTCCAATATTTTTTGTCAGACATTCNCAACTAAATCAGGAGATTATTATGAGGTTAGGAACAACAACAACACTCACCCACGGCGTTACTGCGGCAGCCTCTGTCACAACAACAGAGAGGCTGGTTTTTATTAAGAAAGTATACAGCCTGCTAGCCATGTCAATGCTGACAGCTGCTGTTGGAGCATATTTGGGTTCTGGTCCACTGTTCCTCGTAGTGGCACCAAATATGATGCTTTTCTTTGTACTTCAAATTGGACTGATATTTTTTGCTTCTTTTGCAGCTCGAAAGCCCGGATTAAATATCATTGCCCTTTTTAGTTTTACAACTGTTTCGGGATTAACATTGGGACCTATGTTGATGAGGGTAGGGCCTACTATCGCTGCAGAAGCTTTTATCCTAACTGCGATCACCTTTGTGTGTTTGAGTTTATATGTAGTCTATTCTAAAAAAGATTTCAGCTTTATGTCTGGATTCTTAATGACGGGACTTATTGTCATAGTCGTAGGAGGATTACTGAATATATTCTTTATACAAAGTGGNATGATGCACTTCGTTATGTCAGGCGCAAGTGTGTTGCTGTTCAGTGGTTTCATTCTCTATGATACCTCAAATATTTTGCGCTACTACGGCACCGACGAACACGTCTCCGCCACGTTGGCTTTGTACCTCGACGTGCTGAACCTGTTTATTGCGCTGTTGAGTATCCTCGGCATCATGAGTGATGATTAACAGAAAGTTGCTTTAAGTGAGCGGGAATCCTGAACAATGTTCCGGCGTTCCCGTTCTTTCATCCTTGTGCCTCAAACTTCAAATGTCCTCCCTGTATTTTAAGTNGATTCGCTGAGATTACTCTCAGAAATCACACTTAGAAAACTTNAGGCCTGTTGCTTTAACTAAGACATTCCAAAGGTTTTGAGAACAATCTAAAATTATTTTGAAAAAAATTGAAAATATATTTGCTTTTCTTTAGAAAAAGAAATATATTAAGGGGTTAGATTTGAAAATGCCTTTAAAGGTGGCATATTTAATCAAAACTCCCTCCACATGAGCCTTGGCCATTATCCATATGCGTAACGTCTTTCAGTACCAACATTGCGAATTTTCCGTCAGACGGGAAAAAACTGGAAAAGTGCCTCCGGAGAAAATAACGGATCAACGCTGTTTTTATTACAGCTCCGGATTGTGTGACAAAACCATTCTGCGTTAAACAAGTTCCAAGTGAAAGCCTGCTTTCATTTTTTCAGCTGCAGATTAGACCAACAACAACCCTAACCTTAGTCAGTTCTTATGCCTTCAACATTAGAAAATCGTCATCGTATTCGTAGATCTTTCGGAAAACTTTCTGCTCCGATCAAAGTTCCACATTTGTTGAAAGTTCAATTAGATTCTTTTGAACGCTTTCTTCAACGCGACGTTCCACCTGATCAGCGTGCGGACAAAGGTCTTGAAGCAGTTTTCCGCTCAGTATTCCCTGTTTCTGATTTTAGTGGTTCCTCTACATTGGAATATGTCCATTATCGTTTAGGGGATCCAAAATATTCAGTTGAAGAATGTCGGGTGCGCGGGGTTACTTTCGCTTGTCCTGTACGGGCAGCGCTACGTTTGATTGTCTGGGAAAAGGATACTGAGTCAGATGTAAAGCACATTCGTGATATAAAAGAGCAGGACATTTATNTAGGTGAATTACCGTTAATGACTCCAACAGGTTCTTTTATCATCAATGGAACTGAACGTGTGATCGTGAGTCAGATGCACAAAAGTCCAGGTGTTGTTTTCACACATGACAAGGGTAAAAGCCACTCCAGCGGGAAGTTACTTTATTCTGCACGAGTGATTCCTCAGCGTGGATCATGGCTCGATTTTGAGTTTGACAAAAAGGATGTGCTTTATGTGCGTATTGACCGCCGCCGCAAATTTCATGCAACAGTACTGCTGAGAGCTTTGGGTTACACTGAGGATCAACTGCTGGAATATTTCTATCAGTTTGAAAAGCTTGACTTGAGCAAAGTTAAGGCAGGAGAGGATCTTGAAACGCAGAGTTATCTACGTGTTATGGATCCGAAAATAATTCTGGATCAGCGTCCGCAACTCCCAATCGCGGATCCAAAATCTGGCGAAGTTCTGATAAAATCCGGCCAACGGATTAATAAGCGTTTGTTAAAAAAACTTGAAGCCGCAAAAGTCACCCGTATAAATGCGACCCTCAATGAAATAAAAGGCCGTATTATCGCAAAAACTATTTTCAAAGATGACGGTGAAGAAATCTTGGTGCCGTGCAATACGCCTTTAACGACTGAGCTGTTGACGACTCTGGTAGAAAACGGTGTTAAAGAGGTTGAACTGTTACACATCGGTCCGCAAAAAACGGGTTCTGCTCTGCGTGATACTTTAGAATTGGATAAAGTAACTTCACCGGAACAGGCTCTGATAGAACTTTATAAAAAAATGAAGCCGGGTGATCCTCCCACTCTCGAGGCCGCACAATTGATGCTGGAAAATTTCTTCTTCAAAAGAGAACGCTACAGCCTTTCCAAGGTCGGACGGTTAAAGATAAATGAAAAACTGGAACTTGATGATCCACTGGAAAATACCGTACTGACGAAGGTTGATATTTTGAAGACAGTTAAATATCTGCTTGAATTAAAAGAAGGCTACCCGAACAGAATGATTGATGATATTGATCATCTGGGTAACAGGAGAGTCAGGAGTGTTGGTGAACTTTTGGAGACACAATTCCGGATTGGACTGGTAAGGATGGAGCGTACCATTAAGGAACGTATGTCCCTGCAGGATTCAGAAACCATGATGCTGCATGACATCGTGAACGCGAAACCTGTTGCGGGTGCGATCCACGAATTTTTTGGCAGCAGTCAGCTTTCTCAATTTATGGATCAGACGAATCCACTTTCAGAGATCACCCACAAGCGTCGCTTGAGTGCTCTGGGACCTGGAGGTTTAACACGTGAACGCGCCGGTTTTGATGTGCGTGACGTTCATTCTTCTCATTACGGTCGGATTTGTCCAATTGAAACCCCTGAAGGTCCGAACATCGGACTGATTGCCTCACTTGCGACTTTTGGTAGAGTCAATGAATTTGGTTTCATTGAAACGCCTTATTTGAAAGTTGAAAACGGAGTTGTTACGGACAAGGTTGAATATCTTTCTGCAATCGAGGAAGAAAAATACAGCATTGCTCAGGCGAATGCGAAACTTGACAAGAAAAAAGCCTTTATCAATGATTTCATTACTTCACGTGTAGGTAGTGAATTCAGCATGGTCTTAAAAGAAAATATAGACTACATTGACATTTCTCCGCGTCAGCTCGTTTCTGTGGCAGCAGCCATGATTCCATTTCTTGAGCATGATGATGCAAACCGTGCCCTGATGGGGTCCAACATGCAGCGTCAGGGAGTGCCTCTGGTCAAACCAAAAGCTCCGTTAGTAGGTACAGGCATTGAACATCAAGCTGCACTTGATTCCGGAAGTTGTGTGGTCGCCAGTCGTACCGGTATTGTCGATAATGTTGATGCCGGACGTGTCGTAATTCAGGCAGATGTTGATCTTTCAAGTGAAGACACGATTGTTCCAGCAAACGTTGATATTTACCACTTGATTAAATACCAACGTTCAAACCAGAACACCTGTATCAATCAGCGCCCTCTAGTTAAAAAAGGAGATCGTGTTAAGGCAGGTGATGTTATTGCAGACGGATCTTGTACAGAAAACGGTGAAATCGCACTTGGACAAAATATCAATATTGCTTTCATGCCTTGGCGTGGTTACAACTTTGAGGATTCTATTTTGGTCTCTCAACGTTTAATGCATGAAGATACTTTTACTTCTGTGCATATTGATGTGCTTGATACGTTCCTCAAGGAGTCGACGGAGTGGTAACTGATGTTGTGGTCTTTAACCGTGAAGGTGTTGAACGTGATGAGCGGACCAGACAAATTGAACAGGAGTTGCTGGCACGTTATGAAAACGATCATTATGACGAAATACGTATTGTTCACAGCACCTCGTGAATCGCATACTTTCTGTTGCAGAGAAAAAACCTTTGGCCGCGGATGTATTGTCCGTGCAGGGTGAAGTTATTGCTTCAAAAGGCACAAAAATCACTGACGAAATACTGCAGCAAATCCCCTTAAATTCTACTGACGGGATTCAGGTTGCTGATAATAAGATCAACCTCAAAGTTGGAACATTTGTCCGCAATGCTCTCCAGCAAATGTACCTGCTGGAAAATGTTTATCAGGATCGTTGTGAAAAAGTTTCCAAAGGAGACGATCTTCCACCGGGCGTAATCCGGATGATAAAAGTTTTTATTGCGATCAAACGGAAACTTTCGGTTGGTGACAAAATGGCAGGACGACACGGAAATAAAGGTGTGGTTTCTACTATCCAGCCTGTAGAAAATATGCCTTATATGGATGACGGTTCGCCTGTTGATATTGTGCTTAATCCGCTTGGGGTTCCTTCCCGGATGAACGTGGGTCAGGTGCTGGAAACACATCTTGGTCGTGTAGCAAAAGGATTAGGCAAGAAGGTTGAGGAATTTCTTCAGCAAAATAGTCCTGTTAAGCAGATTCGTGAATTTCTTAAAAATGTCTATGAATGTGAGGTTGCCCAGAAACATTTTGACTCAATGGATGATCAGACATTTTTGGAGTTTGTTCAGAAGTACAAACCCGGAATTCATATGGCAACTCCGGTTTTTGATGGAGCAAAAGAAACAGATATTCATCGGATGGCGGAAATGGCCGGATTATCAAAATCAGGACAAGTCTGGCTTTATGACGGGATGACAGGTGAAAGATTCAGTCAGAAGGTGACTGTCGGTTATGCGTACATTATGAAGCTGCATCACCTTGTAGATGAAAAAATTCATGCACGTTCCATTGGTCCGTACTCTTTGGTCACTCAGCAGCCTTTGGGCGGTAAAGCTCAATTCGGTGGTCAACGATTTGGTGAGATGGAGGTCTGGGCATTGGAAGCTTATGGTGCCGCTTATACTCTGCAGGAATTGCTGACAGTTAAGTCTGATGATGTCTTAGGACGTAACAAGATTTATGAGTCAATTGTCAAAGGTCGTCATCAGTTGGAAACAGGTCTTCCGGAATCGTTCAAGGTGCTGATCAGTGAACTGAAAAGCCTGTGCTTGAATATTGAATTGCTTAAAAAATCAGACGAAACTGACGAGGAAGATATTCTGGATGAAATAGAAAGTATTTCGGAGGCAGAAGTTGTTGCCGAAATGCCTGCTCAGCAAACAGAAACTGCTGCTCCGGAAGAGCCTTCTGAAGAAATAAAGGAAGAAGTTACTGCTTAATTAATAGAAAAATATAAACCATTAACCAACCAACCAGCAACTAAACATGGCGCTCAGAGATTTGTTTGAAATTGCAGAAAATCCGAAAAATTATTCCGCTGTTCGGATCAAAATTGCCACTTCCGATGAGGTAACTTCTTGGTCTTTTGGAGAAGTTAGAACTTCAGAAACCATCAATTACCGTACATTTAAACCGGAACGTGACGGTTTGTTTTGTGGTAAAATTTTTGGTCCTGTGCATGATTATGAATGTATTTGCGGAAAATACAAACGTATGAAACACAGGGGGATAACCTGCGAAAAATGTGGTGTAGAAGTGATAGAATCCAAGGTACGCCGTGACCGCATGGGGAATATCAAACTGTCTTGCCCTGTTTCTCACGTCTGGTTTCTTAAAGGTGTACCAAGCAGGATTGCAACCATCCTCGATATGATGTTAAGGGATTTGGAGCGTGTGCTGTATTTTGACGCATACATTGTGCTCGAACCTGGCGATTCTGAACTGGAAGTGCTCGAACTGGTAGAAGAAGACCAGTACAGGGAATTGGAAGAGAAACATCCTGATTTGAAATTGGGAATGGGTGCAGA
>JGI26248J51725_1000911_pt1 | contig 10606 bp, 10 predicted proteins | sample SaaInlV_120m_DNA_2_FD_51725 | JGI IMG/M metagenome (IMG submission 51725) | reverse complement strand
GTGGTAATAATTGGAAGCGGAGTCAGTCCAAATTGATTGATAGTCTCAATATCTGCAGCTATCCCAGCAGCCCCTGATGGATCTAAGCCCGAAAATACTAAAACTGAATCGGCTTTGGGCCTATCCATGCATTATTGGGTTTCTTTTTGAATTAAATAATCGATTACTTCAAAAATCTTCTCTTCACTACCTGCACTAGTAGCGTTAACCATATACTTACCATTTACAATAAAAGCTGGAACCCCAGTAATACGGTATTTATAAGTATTAGCTTTGGCTTTGTTAACTGCAACCTTAACTGGAAATGACTCGTAAACTTTATTTGCTTTAGCTTCATCAACTCCATTTAATGCAAGCCATGTCACAAAATCTTGCTGAGTTTTAAAGTTCAATTTCTGAATATGAATCGCATTGAATAATGCAGAATGTAATCGATCAAGCTCACCCAATTCCTCTAAAACATAATAAAAAGTAGAGCCATACTCCCATCCAGGGAAAACAGCTGGCTGGAGGACTAATTGAGCTGAACTGTCCATTGTCTGCATCCAATCTTCGAGCATAGGATGAACGGAGAAACAGTGCGGGCAAAAATACCAAAACAACTCTCTAACTTCGACCTGATTTCCAGTTTCAGTTTTTACTGGCTTATCTAGAACAACGTAATTTTTTCCAGCAACAAACTCTGCCTGAGTAGTGTTAGTAAAAAAAACAAAAACTGATAGAACAATCAATGAGGTAAGTGCTGTTATTTTTTTCATGTTATTGGTCATTTTTATTTCAAAAATAAATTATAGATAAATTCGGTTAATAACACTAATTATTTATATGAATAATTATCTTTCAGATAACGAATTTAAATAAGCTTAATTATATAGTNTATCAATATTATACTTGTGCAAATCAAAATCTTGATTACTCTGGAAATCTTCCCAGAGGTTTGAATATGGAACCTTTTTTTCTGGGTGAACACCTTCAGGGTTAAGCTCAAAAAGAGGAGCCAAGACAAACGCATACTTAAGAATATCTTTTCGAGGAATGTTTAATTTTTCATCAATTTGGTCATCGAACAAAACAAGGTCTAGGTCAATAATCCTTGAAGAGAATTTTGGAAGCTTTCGATTTCTTCCAATTGAGTCTTCAATTTGATGCAAAATATTTATAACTTCAGATGCACTTTTTTGAGTTTCAACATTGACCCCAACATTATAAAAATCATTCCCCTCAAAGCCCTCAGAAGGACTCTCAAAAACTGAAGAAATAGTAATTTTATTAAAAAAGGGTTGAAGCCGATCTAGTGCTAAACGAATATTTTTTCGTCTATCTTGGTTTGAACCAATATTAAGATGCAGCTGGCTCATTAACTTTTTGACCTCTCGATAATTACTCCAACTCCTTCAGCGCCAGTAATGGCTTCACCTTTATTAAGCTTTAATTTAACCCAATTAACGTTAAACTCATTTAGAATAAGCTGACAAATCTTCTCTGCCAAGGTTTCAACAAGTTCAAACTTAGACTCACGAACAAAACTTGCTATACGTTTACACACATTTTTATAATTTAAAGCTTGGTCAATGTGATCAGTTTTAGACGCAGCTGCTATGTCAGAAGACATCTCTATATCAAGCACTATTTCTTGGCGAATCTTCCTCTCCCAATCGTAAATACCGATCACTGTATCAACTTTAAGACCTTGCACAAAAACAATATCCATAATATATATAAATTTATTAAAACCCCTTATGATACCTTTGTGATATCCACTAATAACCACAATAAATTGCTTTCATTGATATAATTCGCGGATAAATTGAAATTTCATTTCAAAAAATATTAGGAGAATTTGTTGTTATATTTTTTAATTGCTAGCTATTTGCTAGGATCAGTTTCGAGCGCTATTATTATTTGCCGTATTCTTGGTTTGCCAGATCCTAGAACTGAGGGGTCTAAAAACCCAGGNGCTACAAATGTNCTTAGAATTGGTGGAAAAAAAGTTGCGGCATTTGTTCTTATATTTGATGGCCTTAAGGGCGCAATGCCTGTCTTGCTTGCTCATTATTTTGGCCTAAGCCTGTTTGAGTTAACAATTATTCTCCTCAGCGCTTTCCTAGGTCATGTTTTTCCAATTTACTATGGGTTTAAAGGCGGTAAAGGTGTTGCAACATACCTGGGAGGACTCATAGGTTTAAATTTCTTTGTAGGATTAACATTTTCAATTATTTGGCTTATCGTCGCCAAAGTAATAAAAGTATCGTCCATTGCAGCCTTAACTGCAACCCTTCTCTCTCCCATTTATTTTTATTTCATAACTACTCATGACGTGAAAGCAACTTTGATTATTTTTCTAATTAATCTGTTTATCTATTTTACTCACCGTGAGAATATTAGACGAATTATGAATGGAGAAGAGGGGGTAATTGGCTCTTAGTTAGAAGTGTTACTCTGTCTTAATACTTACACCACGATTTAATAACGCGTTAGCTACAAAAGCTAGAACAATGATCATTAAGATAGGAACTAAAAAAGCTTTCCAAAGCTCAACTGAACCAACACCTAGAAAACCTAATCTAAATGCATCCATCATATAATAGATAGGATTAAATGAAGATAGCCCTCTCCAGAAACTTGGCAAAATATCAATACTATAAAACATCCCACCAAGATACGTCAGTGGCAGTAAAACAAAGTTTGGAATTATTGAAATATCGTCAAAAGTCCTTGCAAAAACAGCATTTATAAAGCCAGCAAGAGCAAACATTACTGATGTTAAAAGGAAAGTAATACCAATAATCAANAGACTATAAATTTTAATTTCAACAAAAAATGATATGGTAAAGGTTACAGCAAGTCCAACGCAAAACCCTCTTGCTATGCCGCCACTAACAAACCCTAATAAAATAACCCAATTGGGTGTTGTTGAAACTAACAATTCTTCAAAACTGTTATTGTATTTAGTCATAAAAAATGAGGAGACAGTATTTGCATAAGACTGCATGATAACCGTCATAAGAATAATTCCTGGAACAATAAAGTGGAGATAGTCAATACCCTGCATTTGNCCAATTCTNNCGCCCATTAAACCACCAAATATTAGCAAGTAAAGAGAAGTTGTGATAACTGGTGGAACGATAGTTTGAACCCAAATTCGTGCAAATCTAAGTATTTCTTTAATAACAATTGTCTTATAAGCAATCCACATAATATTTAACTTGTAAGAGATAAAAAGAGGCCTTCTAAGCGATTTTGTGAACTACGAAGATGGGAGACATGAATATTTTTAGCAGACAAACTAGAAACCACATCAGAAATTGAAGTGCCGTCTCCAAGAGCAACTTGCAAAGTATAGTCATCTATCAATTTACAGTCGCAATCATTGATCTTAATATTACTATTTAACTTTTCGACAGTATCTAAAATAATGACTTGTTTTTTTGCCTTAGAGAGGAGTTTTTTCATATTTGATTGTTCAACTAAAACACCATTATTAAGAATTGCAATATTTCTGCACAAAGACTCGGCCTCTTCCAAATAATGAGTGGTTAAAATAATTGTCATTCCTTCTTTATTTAGCTGGGTTAAATAATGCCACATTGATTGACGAATTTCCACATCAACACCAGCGGTTGGTTCATCTAAGATCAATATGCTAGGTTTGTGCATTAATGCCCTTGCAAGCATTAGGCGCCTTTTCATGCCTCCAGATAAAGATTGGGCAACATCAAAACGTCGATCCCACAATTCCATCTTTTTTAAAAGCACTTCTGCCTGAATTTTGGCATCATTTCTTGGGATGCCAAAATAGCCTGCTTGGTTTATCAAAATCTCCATATTAGGCTCATGAGGATTAAAGTTAAACTCTTGCGGCATTAAGCCAATCATTTTTTTGACTTCATTCGTATGTAATTTCTGATCCAATCCATTAATTAGAACCTCGCCCGAGGTACGTTTCAATAATCCTGCAATAATTCCAATTGCGGTGGTCTTGCCCGCCCCATTAGACCCTAAAAGTGCAAAAAAGTCACCCTTCTCAACCNTTAGATTAATACCTTTTAAAGCTTCAAGTTTGTTGGAATATGTTTTAGCTAGGTTTAGAGTAGAAAGAGCAAGAGACATAAATTAATGACAAGGGGGCAAAAAAGTTAAGAGTAAATGTGGATTATTTATCGTTTTAGTATATAAATTAATTTTAACATTAATCGCCTTTCATAGAGTAAATTTGGGATAATTAGAATGTTCAAAATTAAAGCAATTTAATAGTACATATGCCTACCCAAAAAAATGTAGAGTTACCTGATATTGGTGATTTTGATGCCGTAGATATTATCGAAGTTCTTGTAAAGGTTGGAGATACTGTAAATGAAAATGACAGCATCATTACACTTGAGACAGATAAAGCTACAATGGAAATACCGGCTCCCTTTTCAGGAAAGGTAACTAGCCTTTCAATAAAGGTTGGAGATAAGGTAGTTCAAGGTGACCTAATACTGACTCTAGAAAGTGAGTCTGAAACTGAAACTGATTCTGAAGTTGAAACTGATGCCTCATCAGATCAATCAGATAACAAGGTAATTGATAATAGTGAGGCAACAGTCACTTCAACTGTATCGCAAGATAATATAAAACAACCAGAGGAAGTCTCACTCAAAACAGATTCAAATTCGCATGCATCACCTTCAATTAGAAAACTAGCTAGAGAACTTGGAGTTAGCTTATCAAGAATAAATGGAACTGGGAAAAAAGGACGGATTCTTGAGAAAGATTTAAAATCCTTTGTAAAGGAGCTTGTTACTCATGGAAATTTAAATGAAGAGGTTGAGGCAATCCCTTTATCAAGGATCAAGAAATTGTCCGGAAAACATCTTTCTAATTGCTGGAATACGATTCCACATGTCACCCAATTTGATGAAGTTAATATTGATCAATTAGAAAAATTTCGTAAGCATCAAAAAGAAAAAAATATTAAATTAAGCCCTTTAGTTTTCATTATGAAGGCGGTTGTTCAAGTCCTAAAACGCCACCCCAACTTTAATGCCTCTTTGGATGAAGGTGGGGAAAACCTTATTCTTAAAAAATACTTCAATCTTGGAATAGCCGTTGATACTCCTAATGGTCTTCTAGTCCCAGTTGTTAAAGATGTCAGCAAAAAGTCACTGATTGAACTTTCGGAAGAGCTTGCAGATATTTCTTTGAGAGCACGAGAAGGTAAACTTGATTCAAGTGAAATGAAGGGGGCTGGTTTCACAATATCTAGCTTAGGTGGTATCGGTGGAACACAATTCACACCGATCATTAACTCTCCGGAAGTTGCAATTTTAGGTGTATCAAGAACTCAAATTAAACCTATTTGGAATGGTAACTCTTTTGAGCCAACTGCGATGATTCCATTGGCACTTTCATATGACCATAGAGTAATTGATGGCGCTGAGGGAGCAAGGTTTATGGCTGAATTAAATCAAGTCTTAAGTAATATTATGGAGATGTTGTTATGATTAAAACTCAAGTCTTAGTTATTGGATCTGGTCCTGGTGGATATACTGCAGCATTTAGAGCTGCAGACTTAGGAAAAGAAGTGACTCTTATTGAGCGCCACGAATCATTAGGTGGTGTTTGTCTTAACGTTGGCTGTATTCCATCCAAATCACTTCTTCATACAGCTGAAGTTATTAATGAAACTAAACATGCAAGTGAACTTGGGATAACTTTTTCAAAACCCAAAATTGATCTTAAGGGTGTAATAAAAAATAAAGATAGCATAGTTAATAAACTTACAGGCGGTATCCAGGCACTTGCCAAAGCAAGAAAAGTAAAAGTTATTAATGGGTACGCTAAATTTTTATCTAAAAATCAAGTTACTCTTGATGGCACTGATGAAGTTATAGAGTTTGAACAATGCGTTATTTCTGTAGGATCAAGGGTTACTAAGTTCCCTATGTTTCCTTTTGAGGATAAAAGGGTAATGGATTCTACTGATGCTCTTCTTTTGGATGATATACCGAAACGAATGCTAGTTGTTGGTGGTGGAATTATTGGCTTAGAGATGGCTACAATTTATGACGCCCTTGGGACTGAAATTACAATTGTTGAACTCGGAAGTCAAATCATTCCTGCTGCTGATAAGGATATTGTTAATCCGCTCTTTAAGAAAATTAAGAAAAATTATGCAAATATTTTCTTAAACACAAAAGTCACTTCAATGACTGCGTTAAAAAAAGGCATTAAAGTAGTTTTTGAGGGCAAAGATGCCCCTAAGTCAGATACGTTTGACAAAGTTTTAGTCGCAGTTGGAAGAACCCCTAATGGAACACTCATAGATGCTGACAAAGCTGGTGTTAATTTTAATGAAAATGGCTTCATTGAGACAGACAAGCAAATGAAAACTAACGTTGAAAATATCTATGCAATTGGGGATGTTGTTGGCCAACCAATGCTTGCTCATAAGGCAGTTCATGAGGCTAAAGTTGCTGCTGAAGTCATTTGTGGCAAAAAGTCTGGTTTTGATGCTCTGACAATTCCTTCGGTTGCTTATACAGACCCAGAGGTTGCATGGACAGGCAAAACTGAAAAAGAGCTTAAAGAAGCTGGTATAGAGTTTAAAAAAGGCATTTTTCCGTGGGCTGCATCTGGAAGAAGTTTAAGTATTGGAAGAACTGAAGGGGTATCAAAAAGCCTTTTTGATTCTAAATCGGGTAAGATTCTCGGCATGGGTATATGTGGAACAAATGCAGGCGACTTGATTGCAGAGGCAAGTCTAGCAATTGAAATGGGTTGTGATATGAGTGATATTGCGTTAACTATACATGCTCACCCAACATTATCAGAAACGACTGCGTTTGCAGCAGAAATGGCTGAGGGAACAATTACAGACTTAATGCCTCCAAGGAAAAGAAAGTAGGTTTAATATGGATTTTAAAGAAGCAAGAAAAAATGTTATCGAGCAACAAATNAGACCTTGGGGTGGACTCAATGTAAGAGCAAATCAAGCACTTTCAGATATTCCACGGGAGAACTTTGTNCCTGAGGAGTATCAAAAACTAGTATTCGCAGATATNGAGATACCTCTAAATGNATTAGACAAGATGCTCTCTCCAAAAATAGAGGGAAGAATATTAGACAGTCTCAANCTTCAAGGCAATGAAGATACCCTAGAGGTTGGCACTGGAAGTGGTTACTTAACATCCGTTCTAGCAAAACTATCAAACTCAGTCACAAGCATTGAAATTGAGCATGACTTATATCTTAAAGCGAAAGAAGATATAGGAAAACTCAAGCTAAACAACATTACACTCATTAATGAGGCTTTTAGTTCTTCAAATTTTAAAGAGGCTCAGTTTGACACAATTGTCATTAGTTCTGCCCTACCCACGATAGGGGATGATTTAAAAAAACTTTTAAAAGTAGGTGGAAAATTATTTGTTGTTGTAGGCTCAAAAAATCAAATGCACGCTTTCCTAATTTCAAGAGAAACTGAACATCTTTGGAATTCTAAATCCCTTTTTGAAACTCATCTAGAATTCATGAAAGGTCATGAACCATCTATACAATTCTCTTTTTGATTTGGAATAGGCAGCCATGCTTAATTCAATTTTAAACTTTTTAACTAAAAAGCCTACTTGGTCTTTATTTACATTTTTAGTTATCATTGGTGCATCGTTTCTTCAGATACAACATTTCTCCCTTGACGCTTCTTCAGAATCATTATCTTTAGATGGCGATAACAATCTAGAGCTTTACTTTGACACTCAAAAAACCTTTGGCTCAGATGAGTCATTGATAATTAGCTATTCAGCTAAAGATGGGACAGTGCTTTCAAAAGAGCAATTGACTTATTTAAGGTCACTAAGGGATGAATTATTAGATATTAATGGAATTAGCTCAGTCATATCAATTCTAGATGTTTCACTTTTTCAATCACCGCCACTCTCACTGGTTGAACTAGCAAGTGATGTTTATACAATTGACAATGGAAAAGCCGATCAAGGCCTTGTTGCTAAAGAATTTCAAAATAGCCCTCTCTACGCTAATAACATTGTCAGCTCTGATTTAAAAACTACAGCTTTATTAATCCCCCTCGCAACTGATGATCATAAAGTACTAATAAATGATGACTCACTAAAGCTATTAATAGAAAAAATTCGTGCAACAATGAGTCAATATGAAAATAACGCCACACTTTACTTGGGCGGCGTCCCGATGATTAGAAATGATGTCATTGATTTTATTAAAANTGATTTAATTATATTTAGTCTTGCTGTTGTCTTAGCTATGTCATTAATGCTTTCACTCTTTTTTCAGAAAATTAGATGGGTTTTAATCCCAATTGCAATAAGCATCATTGGCGCTTTGTTTATGACTGGATTGATTAGCGCAATAGGTTGGAAGGTGACGGTGATTTCTGCTAATTTCTTTTCACTTCTTCTTGTCATGACTCTATCAGTAATTATTCATTTAGTTGTTCGATATAGAGAAATATCAAGCCAACAAACAGGTATCAGTAACGACGAAATGACAAGAAGAACTATAAATGAAATGATTAGGCCATGCATCTATACAGTTGTCACAACCATAGCTGCATTTGCTTCACTGACTGCAAGCAATGTGCAGCCTGTAATTGATTTTGGTTTAATGATGAGTATTGGTGTCACGGTTGCATTTATATTGTCATTTATAGGTTTTGCAATAGTCATGACGCTCATACCGATAACTCAATCATCACAAAAACCTGGGCAATTTTATGTCCTTCAAAAGTTAGCTATTGCAACAGATAGAGGCGGCAAGCAAATACTTTTTGGTATAGCAATATTAAGCGCTATTGCAATTTTTGGTTTAACTAAGCTCTCTGTAGAAAATAGCTTTATCAATTACTTTAAAAAAGATACTGAAATCTATCAAGGACTTAATTTCATAGACAAAGAACTGGGCGGCACGATTCCACTTGAAATTGTTTTTAATGATTTAGCAAGTGCGTACTGGGCAGATGCTAGTCTCAGAGATGACTTTCATGAAGTTCATCAATATCTCGATAGCATTCCAAGCATAGGAAAGGTTTTATCAATCGATACCTTTATGCAGGTCCTCAAAGAATCTAACGATGGAAAAGCACCTAATGGCTTTTTGCTGATTCTTGGCAAAAACAATATGCCTGATTTTGCAAAATCCCAAGTTTTAAAGCCTCACATATCAGATGAAACTGATCAAATCAGGATTGTTGCTAGAGTTAAAGAAACAACAACTGGCTTAAACAGAAACCAATTAATAATCGACATCAAAAATGAATTAGTTGAAAATTTTTACTTTAGCGAAGATGATTTTTATTTCACTGGAACTTTTTCACTCTACAACAATCTATTACAAAGTTTATTCTCTTCACAAATCAAAACTATCTTGACTGTTTTTACAGTCATCTTTATGCTTTTTATGATTGTATTTAGGTCTATCTCTATTGCGCTAATAGCAGTAATACCCAACATCATACCTTCTCTTATCATTCTTGGATTAATGGGCTTAGCAAGAATACCTCTGGATATAATGACAATTACAATAGCCGCTATTGCTATAGGAATTGGTATTGATAATGCCATACACTATATAAGTAGATTTAAATCAGAGCTTCTAGTAGAGGGTGACTATGTCTCTTCAATGTATAGAGCTCATAACTCTATTGGTGTCTCTATGTTTTATACAGCATCAACGGTTGCAATAGGATTCCTTGTTTTGATATTGTCGAACTTTATCCCAAGCATATATTTTGGAATTTTCATGGCAATTGCAATGCTTAGTGCTGTAGTTGTAAATCTTACTTTACTACCNAAATTACTNATATTTTTTGAACCNAGAATGAATAAAATAAGTCTTGAAAATAAAAAACCCCACCTCGAATAAGAGTGTGGGGTTAGTCTACTATTAAAAGGAGAAATAAGTTAAATATAGTAGTTTTTAACTTGCGGGAAATTATATATAAAAAATAATTTAATATTTTTTAATTTTGTGTCTTTTTGTGACAAAAAACTATGACAAAAGATTTTCAATTTGATGTTCTAATTATAGGCTCCGGAGCTGCCGGATTAATGAGTGCTGTTCAGCTNTCAAATACCACTTCAATAGCGGTAATTGCTAAAGATAAAATATTAGAAGGCTCATCTTATTATGCCCAAGGTGGAATATCGGCTGTATTAGATCCAGAGGATAATTTTGCTTCACACATTGAAGATACTATTAATACTGGCTTTAATCTTGGTAACGAAAATAGTATTAGGTTTATGGTAGAACAAGCACCTCAAGCTATTAAAGATCTTGAAAGCGCCGGAGTTCAATTTTCTCACATCAATAATAACTATGATCTTACTACAGAAGGTGGCCATAGCTCAAAAAGAGTTGCTCATGTTGCCGATAAAACCGGCCAATCTATTCAAGTAAACCTGCTCGAACAGGTAAAGCAACAAAACAACATCAAACTTTTTGAAGAATATGTAGCTGTCGACCTTGTTGTTAAGGATAAAAAATGTCATGGCGCATATGTTTTCGATAAAAACTCTAAGGAGGTAGTGACCTTTGGCTCGAAAAAAACTATTCTTGCAACGGGCGGTGCCTCAAAATCTTATTTATATACCTC
>JGI26248J51725_1000907_pt1 | contig 10615 bp, 10 predicted proteins | sample SaaInlV_120m_DNA_2_FD_51725 | JGI IMG/M metagenome (IMG submission 51725) | reverse complement strand
ATAAATGAAAAAACAATATTTTATAAATGCAAATATAATTGACCCATACAATTCATTAAATGAAAATGGAGGCTTAATTATTGGTGAAGATGGCAAAATTGAAGCTATAGGCAAAAAAGTAAATACCAACAATTTACCAACAAGAGAAAAACCAATCGATTTAAAAGGTAAATATATATTTCCTGGGCTAGTAGATATGAGAGTATTTGTGGGTGAGCCTGGCTATGAATATAAGGAAAATTTTAGAACCCTGAGTAATGCGGCATTATCAGGTGGTGTAACATCAGTTGTTACAATGCCTAACACAGATCCGATTATAGATAACGTATCAATAGTAGATTTTTTAAAAAGAAGAGGAAGAGATAAATCAAAGATAAATATATTTCCTTGTGCTTCACTAACACAAAACACTGATGGTACAAACATGACTGAATTTGGACTGTTAGCAAGCAAAGGAATAATCGGCTTTACAGATGGAGTAAAAACCATTCAAAATACAAGCTTGATGTCCAAAATAATGAATTCAGCTAAAGATTTAGGATGTTTGATCATGCAACATGCAGAAGATTATCATCTTTCTAAAAATGGAATGATTAATTCTGGTATAATTGCTACTAAACTTGGTCTATCAGGAATTCCAGACATTGCTGAGAGAATTATAATTGAAAGAGATTTAACTTTACTTGAAAAAGCAAAATGTCGTTATCATATATCTCAAATTTCATCAGCAAAATCAGTTGCTGTAATTAAAGAAAGAAAAAGTAATATTAAATTTACATGTGGTGTTTCAATAAACAATCTCTCTTTAAATGAAAATGATATTGGAGATTTCAAAACATTTTTAAAACTATCCCCACCTTTGAGAAAAGAAGAAGACAGGGAGGCACTTGTTCAAGGTTTAAAAGATAGAACTATAGATGTGATTGTTTCAGATCACAAACCTGAGGATGAAGAGTCTAAAAGATTAACTTTCTCTCAAGCAGCAACTGGTGCTTCAGGCATAGAAACACTTTTATCTTTAAGTTTAGAGTTGTTTCACAATGGATCAGTTAAACTTGAAACTATAATCCAAGCCTTAACTTCTAGTCCTGCAAAAATTTTAGGTATTAATAAAGGAAGTCTTTCAATAGGCAATGATGCAGACTTTTGTGTTGTTGATTTGGATAAGCCATGGATTGTAAAAAAAGAAAATTTAGTTTCAAAATCCAAAAATACTTCAATTGAGGATAAAAAACTACAAGGTAAAGTAACTAATACATTTGTGCAAGGTAAGGAGTTATTCAAAATATAACGATGGAACATTTTATAATTGGTATTATTTCTTATCTTATGGGATCTATTCCATTTGGTTTAATTTTAACAAAATTTTTCTTAAAAAAAGATATTCGCGATATAGGTTCTGGCAATATAGGTGCTACTAACGCACTAAGAACTGGTAACAAGCTAATAGGATATACAACACTTATATTGGATATATCAAAAGCAATAATTCCTGTAATTTACGTTAAAGTAAATTTTCCAGAGTTAATATTTATTGCCTCATTATGTGCATTTTTAGGACATGTNTTTCCAGTTTGGCTTAAGTTCAAAGGTGGAAAAGGTGTCGCCACATATGTTGGAATTTTGTTTTCTATAAATATCTTATTGGGATCAATTTTTATAATAAGTTGGATAGTTATATTTATGTTAAGTAAATATTCATCTCTGTCATCAATAATTGGAGCCATATCTATACCAGTTTACCTTTTGATAGTTGGACAAAGCAATAATGTTATTTTTTTTGTAATAATGTTTGTTTTGATCTTTTTTACGCACAGAGAAAATATTAAACGACTGAAAAATAAAGAAGAAAGTAAGACTAAAATTTATTAATTTGACTATCAAACCCTTTTGAGTAGTTTGTTAAATTATGAATCTAGTCATAGTTGAAAGTCCCGCTAAAGCAAAAACAATTAATAAATATCTTGGTGATAATTATACTGTTTTAGCAAGTTATGGTCATATAAGAGATTTACCCTCTAAAAATGGTTCTGTAGATCCTGATCAAAACTTTAAGATGGAATGGGAAGTTGATAGTTTTTCAAAAAAATATTTAAAAGAAATCACTGATGCTGCAAAAGATTCTTCTAAAATTATTTTAGCAACGGATCCTGATCGTGAAGGTGAAGCTATTGCATGGCATGTAAAAGAATACTTGAATGAAAAAAAACTTTTAAAAGATAAAGAAGTTGAGCGAGTTGTGTTTAATGAAATTACAAAAAAAGCTGTTACATACGGAATTGAAAATCCAAGACAAATTGAACCATTGTTAGTAGATGCTTATATGGCAAGAAGAGCTCTAGATTATTTAGTTGGTTTTAATATTTCACCTATCCTGTGGACAAAGTTGCCAGGATCAAAATCAGCAGGTAGAGTTCAGTCAGTAGCTTTAAAACTTATTACAGAGAGAGAACATGAAATTGAGTCTTTTAATCCAGAAGAATTTTGGATACTAACAGTAAATTTTCAAGACAATAAAAAAAAATTAATTAGTACAAGTATATCTCAACTTAATGGAAATAAAGTTGAAAAATTTTCATTTAGAAACAAAACTGAAATAGATAAAGCAATTGAGAATATAAAAGATAAAAAATTTGATATAACNGACATTGNGTCAAAAGTAGTTAACAGAAACCCCTCTGGCCCATTTACTACTTCTACATTACAGCAAGTAGCNTCAAGTAGACTAGGTTTTGGCGCATCAAGAACAATGCAAATTGCTCAAAGACTTTATCAAGGAATTGAAATTGATGGTGAAACATTAGGTTTAATTACATATATGAGAACAGATGGCACAAACTTATCAGCAGATGCAATTACAGACTTTAGAGATTATATAAAAAATGAATATGGAAAAGAATACCTTCCAAATAGCTCTCTAAATTATTCTGGAAAAAAAGCTAAAAATGCTCAAGAAGCTCATGAAGCTATAAGACCTACAGATATTAACAGATCACCCGAAACTGTTAAAAAATATTTAAGTGCAGATCAACAAAAACTCTATAATTTAATTTGGAGTAGGGCTCTATCGTCACAAATGGGGACTGCAAAATTTGATAGAAGTACAATAACTATAACTTCAAAAGATGGAGATACTATATGTAAAACAAGTGGTTCTGTTTTAAAATTTGATGGTTATTTAAAAGTATTTCCAAGCTTGAGCAAAGATGATGATGAGGCAATTGTACCAGAAATGTTTAAAGGTCCAATAAACATTGAGGCTCTTTTTGATGAACAACACTTTACACAACCACCGCCAAGATATTCTGAAGCAAGCCTTGTAAAAAAATTAGAAGAACTTGGTATTGGTAGACCATCAACATACGCAAGCATAATTTCAACAATTGCTAATCGTGGATATGCTGAAATTGTTAATAAAAGATTTTTTCCAACAGATCGAGGAAAACTAATTTCAGCCTTTTTAGAAAAATTATTTTCTAAATATGTAGATTATAATTTTACTGCTGACTTAGAGGAACAATTGGATGAAATAACTACAGGAAAAGAAAGTTGGATAAAAGTTTTAGAGATGTTTTGGAAAGATTTTAATAATAATGTTTCTGAGGTTAAAGAAAAGAGAACCAGGGAAGTTTTAGACCTGTTAAATGATAGTCTAGGAACATTAATTTTTGACAAAGACTCTGATGGAAAAGTTTTGAGAAAATGTCAATTGTGTGAAACAGGTTCATTAAGCTTAAAAAATAGTTTTAGAGGTGGAGCTTTTATTGGTTGTTCTAATTATCCAGAATGTAAATTTACAAGGCCATTATCAAAAGCAAAAGCTGCTGCTCAAGCCCAACTAGCTGAACCTAAATTTATAGGTAAACATGAAAATGGGAATGATATTTATTTAAAAAATGGAAGATTTGGCCCCTATTTACAATATGAAAAAATACCAGAAGAAGTTATAGAAGAAAAAGTCAAAAAGAAAAAAAAGAAGACAAAAAAAATTAAAGTAGATGTTAATGAGCTTTTAAAAAATGTTTCAATACCTAAAGGTTTAGAATTAAAGACTATAGATTTAGAAAAAGCTCAATTTTTATGCTCGTTACCAAAACTATTGGGTATTAATCCTGAAAACCAAAAAGATATTACATTAAATACAGGTAGATTTGGTCCCTATTTAAAATGTGAAAATAAATCAGCAAGAATAGAAAATATAGAGGAAATATTTTCAATAGGTTTAAATAGAGCAATAACATTAATAGCGGAAGCTAAACCAGGTAGAATGTCCTCATCAATAATTAAAGATTTAGGTGAGCACCCAGAGGATAAAAAACCAGTAAGAGTTATGAAGGGACAGTATGGTCCATATATCAAATATAAGGCATTAAATGCAACAATTCCTGAAGAAAAAGACCCTACAGAACTAACTATGGAAGATGCGTTAATCCTTATTGAGAAAAGAAAAGAATACGATAAAAATAAAAAAGGAAAGAAAAAAAAGAAAAAATAATGAAATTAACAATAACTATATTTACATTTTTTATACTCGTAAGCTATCCTGCTACAGCTAATGATAGTGACTGCAGTCAATATGATAAACTTTCTAAAGAATATGCCAAATGCAATTCATTATTACTTAAAAAAAAATCTATTGAAATTAAAGAAAAAGCTTCAAAAAAGTCAAATGAAATTAAAAAAAAAACCTCAAAAGAAATTGGTGATGTAAAAGAAAAAATTAAAAAATTTGATCTAAAAAAAAAATTATTGAAATTTAAGAATAGTAAATCACATAAAGAATATAAGGAGAATTAAAATGAATTTTGATGAAAATATAAAAAAACTAAATATTATTTTACCAGAAGCTAAGGCTCCAGTGGGATCATATGTGGCAACAAAGATTGTTGGAAACTTACTTTTTGTTTCTGGTCAAATATCAATGAATTCAAATGGAGAATTAATTAAAGGTAAAGTTGGTAAAGACTTAACTACAGATGAGGCATATAAAGCTGCTGAAAGATGTGGATTAAGTATAGTTTCTCAAGTCAAAAATGCATGTAATGGTAATCTGTCAAAAATAAAATCATGCATAAAATTAACAGGATTTGTTAATTCAACAGAAGATTTTATAGAACAACCAAAAGTCATTAATGGTGCATCAGATTTAATAGCTTCAATTTTTGGTGAAGCTGGAATGCACACAAGAGCAGCTGTTAGCACAAACAGCCTGCCCTTAGGTGTTTCAGTTGAAGTTGATGCTATTTTTGAATTAAATTAAATTTTATCTTCCGATACCAAAATATTTAAATCCTTGAGATTTAATTTTACCTGAAGAAAAAATATTTCTCATATCATAAATTTTAAGATTTGTTGATGGATGTAATTTCTTAAAATTAATAGATTTAAAATCATTCCATTCAGTATGTAAAATTACTAAGTCAGCTGCCTTAACAGCATCACTGATTGAATTTGAAAAATTAACATTTTTTATTTTCTTAAATTCGTCTTTATATCCTGTGGGATCATAGTATTTAATTTTTGCTCCTTGTTTGGAAAGATGTGGTATCATTTCCAAACTAGATGAGTCTCTCATATCATCTGTATTTGCTTTAAAAGTAACTCCTAAAAAACAAATTTTTTTATTTTTAATTTTATTATTTAATATTTCAGTTACTTTTTTTAATAATACTTTTGATCTTGAGGAATTTGATTTTATAACACTTTTAATTACAGATAGATTAATCTTAAATTTATCAGCTGTTGTGACAATTGCTTTTGTGTCTTTTGGGAAGCATGATCCACCATATGCAGGACCAGCTCTTAAAAATCGACTACCTATTCTTTTGTCTAGACCCATGGCTATAGAAATATCTTCTACATCAACACCTATTTTTTCACATAAATTGCAATTTCATTAATAAAAGTAATTTTTGTAGCTAAAAAGGCGTTCGAAGCATATTTGATTAATTCTGAAGCTCTTCGATTTGTAGAAATAAATTTTGCACCTTTTGATATCAACGGTGCGTAAAGATTTTGTAAAATTGTTTTGGATTTCTTGTCATTGCAACCAATGACAACTCTGTCAGGATAAATAAAATCTCTTATCGCCTCACCTTCTCTTAAAAATTCAGGGTTGGAAACTACAGAAAATTTATTTTTATTAATTTTTTTTGATAATATTTTTTCAATTTCATCACCCGTTGTTACTGGAACAGTTGATTTTGTAATTATTATCTTAAATTTGTTAATAGATTTTGATATTTCTTTTGCCACTGAAAATACTTGATTCAAATCAGCGCCATCTCCATTTTTTTTTGTGGGTGTACCAACACATATAAAAATGATATCAGATTTCTTTATTGAATCATTTAAATCAGTTGAAAATTTTAATCTTTTATTTTTAAAATTTTTTAATACTAATTCTTCTAAGCCAGGTTCATAAATTGGAACTTTACCTTGTTTAAGATTGTCTATTTTATTTTTATCTTTATCAACACATATAACTTCATTGCCAAGATCAGAGAAACATACGCCACTTACTAGACCAACATAACCAGTTCCGATCATACAGAGCTTCATAACTTTGCGATCTCCTTTGATGAATTAATATAGCCACTCATGGTTCCACAATCTAAATATTTACCAGAAAAGTTATGTGCTATAAAATTTTCATTGTCGTTAATTAAAGATTGAATTGCATCAGTAATATGTATCTCACCTCCTTTGCCTGGCTTTAAATTTTTTAATTTTGAAAAAACTGTTTTGGGTAATATATAGCGACCTATTACAGCTTTATTTGAAGGTGCATCTTTAATGTTGGTTTTTCAACAACACCTTGAATTAAATAATCAGTTTTATTTAATTTTTTATGAAGTTTATAAACACCCCACCTTGAAACAGTTTTTTTATTCACACTCATGCTTGCCATTACAGAAGCCTTATATTTTTTATGGGATCTGATCATTGATTTGGAACAGTTCTTTTTGATTATAAGATCATCTGGTAATAACATTAAAAAATATTTATCTTTAATTAAATTTTTAGTTTTGAGAACTGCATCACCAGTTCCTTTTGGTTTGTTTTGATATACAAACTTAATCATTTTTCTATATTTTAAAATCTTTTTATACTCCACAATAATTCTTGGATCTTTTTTCTTTTTAATTAGTTCTTTATAAAATTTATCATTATAAAAATATTTTTTAATCATCATTTTTTTTTTTGATATAATAAAAATTATTTCATTAATACCAGCGTCAACACATTCTCTGATTATGTACTCTAGACCAGGTTTTCCATTAATAGGTAAAAGTTCTTTTGCAAATACGCTTGTTAAAGGTAACAATCTAGTACCAAGACCAGCCAAAGGAATAATTGCTTGTTTAATCATTTAAATGTTTTACTTATTAAATAATTTAATACAAATGAAAATTTTATTAAACAATCGCATCTTACATGAAACATTGAGACCTTTTAAAAATATTGGTTTTGTACCTACTATGGGGGGTATTCATAAAGGTCATATTTCTCTAATTAAAAAATCAATCAAATTTAGCAAAAAAACAATAGTAAGTATATTTGTCAATCCTAAGCAATTTAACAACATAAATGATTTCAAATCTTATCCATCAAATATTAAAAAAGATTTGGATATTTTAAAGAAAATAAAAAAAATAGATTTTATTTATATTCCTAAATTTGAAGATATATATGATAACAAAAAAATATCGTCTATTAAAATTGAAAATAAAAATAAAATTTTATGTGCAAAATTTAGAAAAGGTCATTTTGAGGGTGTTTTAGATGTAATGAACAGATTAACGAAGTTAATTAAACCAAAAAAAATTTTTTTGGGTAAAAAAGATTTTCAACAACTTTTTTTAATTAAAAATTTTATTGAAAAAAAATATGATACAAAAATCATTGGGTGCAAAACAATTAGAAATAAGAGCAAATTAGCTTTATCTTCAAGAAACTATTTATTTAGTAAAAAAGAATTAAAGGATGTAGAAAAAATTTCAAAAAAATTTTTTAACTTAAAAATTAAGATAAAAAACACTAAAAATATCAATAAATTTCTACAAAAAACAAAAGTAGAATTAGAAAAATTTTTTAATATCAAAATTGAATATTTAGAAAATAGAAACATAAAAAATCTTTCTATTTCAAATAATTACATAGGTTCGAGAATATTTTTATCTTATTATTTTAAAGGTATTAGATTGATTGATAATTTTTAAGTTTATAGAAAATAAGCGCCTACACCTAAAAATGACACAAAACCTATAACATCAGTAATTGTTGTTACAAATACACTAGAAGCAATAGCCGGGTCTATATTCATTTTTTTTAATGTTACCGGAACTAAAATTCCAAATAATCCTGCTATTATCATTGTTAAGACCATTGATATTGAAATTATAATTGAAAGAGTATTATCTTGAAACCAAATTTGAACAACAATAGCACTTATGGCTGCAAATATAATTCCATTTAAAATTCCAATGGTGAATTCTTTTACAACATTTGATGAAAAATTATTTTCTGTTAAATCATTAGTTGCAATTGTTCTAATGGTAACTGCTAAAGTTTGCATTCCTGCGTTACCACCCATAGATGCAACTATTGGCATCAAAAAAGCTAATACAACCATTTGTTCAATCGTTGCACCGAATAAACTAATACACCATGTAGCTAAAAAAGCTGTGAATAAATTTAACAAAAGCCAGTTAAATCTTCTTCTTGTTTTAGTTAATACACCATCTGTTATTTCTTCATCACCTACCCCTGCTAATCTCAAGGTATCTTCCTCAGCTTCTTCCTTTAGAACAGTCAAAACGTCATCACTCATAATCATACCAACTAGCTTATTGTTTTTATCAACAACAGCAGCTGAATTTAAATTATAGTTTTCAAATAAATTACCCACTTCTTCTTTATCCATATCTACAGGAATTAATAATTGAGACTCGGACATAATGGAAAGCATTTTAGTATCTCTTGATGTGGTTAATACACGAGATGAAGGAACTGTTCCAATTGGTTTAAACTCCTCATTAATAATAAAGATTTCTAGAAATTCCTCTGGGAGATCTTTATTATCTCTTAAATAGTCAATTGTCTGACCTACAGACCAATTGCTAGGTATGGCTGTAAATTCGCGTTGCATTATTCTTGCAGCAGTATCTTCTGGATAACTTAAACTCTCTAAAAGTGCAAAACGATCTTTAGGTGGTAATGAACTAAGAATATTATTTTTTTCTTCCTCAGGTACATTTTCTAAAATTGATATAGCATCATCAGACTCTAAATTAGTTAAGATTGAGACTATTGAATCAGATGAAAGATAAGTAATAATTTCTGCTTGAATAGACTCATTAAGTTCTACAAATACCTCAGGATCAATTTTAAAATTATTAAGTTTTATTAAGCTTTCACGATCTGATTGATTTAAGTGTTCAATAATATCTGCAGCATCTGCTGGGTGCATTTCTTTAAAAGAATTAGTAATGAAAAGAGCATCATCATTAGCAATTTTTGATGTTACAACTTTTATATATTCTTTATTAAATTCAAAATTAACTTTTTTATCTTTTATTTTTTTAACTAAAGACATAATTCTACCTATAATTTAGATTGGACTATTAATAGATAATTAAGATAATACAATTTATAAATGAATATAGAAATCAAAAAGTCAATAAAACCAATAAATTATTTTGATGCAATAAATTTATTGGAGAAAAGATTGAATGATTTACATGAATATAAAGATAAAGAACTTATTTGGTTATTAGAGCATAATGAAATATTTACAGCAGGTACTAGTTATAAGGACAATGAGATTTTAGATAAATCTATTAAGCTTATAAAAACTAATCGTGGTGGCAAAATTACATGTCATGCTCCAGGACAATTAATCTGCTACTTTGTTTTAGATTTAAGAAAAAAAAAAGATATTAGAAAATTTATTACCAGTATTGAAAAAACAATTATTGAAACACTAAAAGATTACAAAATAGAAACATTTTCAGACAAAGACAATATTGGAATTTGGCATAAAAAAAACAATGTAATAAGTAAAGTTGCAGCTATCGGTGTAAGAGTAAAAAAATGGATTGCTTATCATGGGTTTGTAATAAATATAGACAATGATCTCGATCAATATAAAAAGATAATACCCTGTGGGATTAAGGATAAAGGAGTTACCAATTTAATCAAAATTGCAAATAATGATTATTCAAAATTAGATGATTTATTAATAGAAAAATTTATTTCAAATCTGAAAATCTAAGTCTTTTTGTTTTTAATAATTTTCTAAAATAATCTGGTAACAAAGCTGTATAAGTGTGCTTAATATCATTGGCTATAAATCTTATTTGATATGAATGTAGCATTAAATTTTTGTTAATACCCTTGTATGAATTAGATAATTTATACTTAACATCACCAAAAATTGGCTGCCCCACGGCATATAATTGTTTTCTAAGTTGATGTTTACGTCCTGTAATAGGTTTTAATTCAACTAAACTTGCTTCTGAGTTTTTATCTAAGACTCTATAAATTGTTTTTGCTTTTTCTATAATTTTTTTTTCCCCATCATATCTTATAAGGTCATCATTCCACTCACCGG
>JGI26248J51725_1000902_pt1 | contig 10632 bp, 6 predicted proteins | sample SaaInlV_120m_DNA_2_FD_51725 | JGI IMG/M metagenome (IMG submission 51725) | reverse complement strand
AGCCAGTAAGCCGCTGTCACGATATCGTCCGATTCATCCTGGCCGGCAGAATGACGTCCATCCTCGCACGTGGTCTCACCCTGATCGCGTAAATCAATTAACAGGACGTTAAAGCCCGCTCGCACCAGCATGGCTGCCGGCATCAGGGTATCGAAGTTATGCCGTGAGCTGTCGATACCATGCGCGACGATAACCGTTGCTTTCGAATGAGGGAACGTAGGCGTAATCCACCAACCGGATATGGTGACCGACCGCTCGGGATCGCGGATTCGCACTGTCTCAACCGGAACATTGGGAATCCACCAGCGTGAAAGGTCATGGCCAATCCAGCGATCCCAGCCGGCGCCTTTAAAGGGGCCCTGACCCGAGCCCGGGGTTTCGAAACGCGCCGGCGTGTTCCCGCCATGAGATGAATGGATGCCGCAAAAAACTGCCGTGCCGGTACGATAGACATAATCGCCCACCGCGAGCATCGCCAGACCCGCAAGCAACCCGAGAACTGTCCCCGTCTTCAGCAATAACCACACGATTCGCATCTGTCCTGATCTTTCACCAAGGGTGATTGTTCAGGTATCAGTGTACTCGAGGGTGCCGAGGAACAGTTTAAGCTGCTGTTCTCAAAATTAAAGAGTAGCGTTGGTCAAGACCCCATGCGACGATACATTGTCTGGCTCGTTACAAACGCTGCCATGCTGTGGTATTGACCTGCCCCCTCTGACTGGTCCAGTTTGAATGTTAGTGCATGGCCAGTCTTTGGTCGATCTGGACGATAGCCTGTGGGGCTGGCGGGCGGTAACCCCAAGCACCGTGCTCTCTAATGGTGTTGTAATGGTTTCGCCACGGCTCGACGATGATTTGCGCCTCTTTGAGGGTATAGAACATCTCCCAATTCAGCAGTTCGTCCCTGAATCGAGCATTTAAGGATTTGCAAAATCCGTTGTCCCAGGGCGAGTCGGGTTCACGGTTTATAAAGTGTGACAGTCTAATGAAATCACAGTACTTGCCTGGCGTCGAAATCAAAGGGCGTTGTCAGTTTCGCGGATCAACCCGTCATCGAACTATTGCATCATCTTTAGACAAGTTCGTGAGTTTGGTATAGGGGAAAATCCAGCCCAGATAATTCTTTTGCCACAAGAGAAGGGTCAATACCACCAGCAACGCAACTGCACCGCCCAAATGAAAAACCTGACTGTAGTCCATATGGGTCAGGAGCACGCCCGCAGTAAGCGGTCCTGCCACTTTTCCAACATTGCGTACGGCGCCCAAGAACCCCATACCCGCGCCCAGGTGGCGGGTATCCACGCACCGGCTAACCAATGCGACTGTGGAGGGAAAGATCAGCCCTTGGCCAGCGCCGACGATAATGGCAATACACAACAATTCCACCTGTACAGTTGCGTATGGCAGCAACCAGAACCCAATCGCGAGAACAAGATACCCGGTATTAATCGCCGTCAGATAACCCACTCGATCACCCAATCGGCCGCCGACCGGTCGCGTCAAAAGATGTGCTGCCTCTTGTGCACTAAAGAACAACCCTACTGCGAGCAGACTAAAATCTGCCGTGTACAGCGCATAGATCGGTAGGAATGCCTTGATCGAATACGTCACCAAGTAGGCCAACATCTCGAGTGCACTGGCCAACCACAGTCTGGAATTGGAGATCACGGCGCCAAAAGCGCTTTTCCATGCGCGCCCGAATTCCTTCTCCTCTTTCATGTCCCGTTTATGCAATGGTGGCGAGAAATCCATCATGCATACGGGCACAAAGGCAAGACAGCTCATGAAACCAATCAAGGTAAATACGGTTGCCGGATCCATCCAAGTGAGAAGCCATGCACCTAAGAGCGGCGCCAGCAGATAACTGCCGCTTCGCGCCATACCAAACCAGCCCAGACGCTCCGCCTTCCCAGAGATCGCCATCTCAACCACAAAAGCCAGCGTGACGGGTCCGAAAACCGCCGTAGCAAACCCATGCAGTAGGCGCAGCCAGAAAAGTTCTTCCGGAGTATTGACCCATGAGTAAAGAAATGGAACACCCGAAAACAACAAAAGGCCCGTCAAAAGCCAAAGTCTTCTTCCCCACCGATCAGAGAACCAGCCGAATATCGGCTTGAGCACCATGCCTGTCATCGTCGAAACCGATACGATTGCTCCAACTAAAAGTTCCCCAGCCCCAAGAGATGCAGCAAAAAGTGGCATCAGCGGCGTTTTACCGATCTGGTAGGCGGTACGTACGATCAGATCAGCACATGTAATACGCCACAAATCCGATGGAACTCGCATAATGTGAAGACTCAGGCAATGATCGCAGGGACGCCTGCTTTTTCGACTTTCGCATTCAGTGCGGCAATGGGTCCATCGACAAGTTTATTAAGCTTTCGGATCTCACCATCGATTTTTCTAGCAACCTCCGCCGATACTTTCTGGGTTTGAATTGGGGGCGCCGTATCAGACATCGTGACGCACCACATCAGGTCTCCCAAGGTGTCATCGAGGCCCGCCGGTCGGCGCAGAACGTCACGCGGGCTTTCACGCTGTGCATCAACTAGCACGTTCTCAATGATCTCTAGCTTATTTCGGATCGAAGTGGCACTTGATACCGCGTTTCGTACACCTTTAGGTAATTTTTCGACGAGGTCATCAAGTTGCCGCTTTATCTGACGAATCCGATCGACCTGTGTCCGCAAATCAGACCGTTTGGCATTCAACTCCCGTAGCAGCTCGAACTGTTCATCAAATTCGGCTTGGGTGGTCTCCACCCTGGGATCTTTAAGCAAGGAAAACGATGCCGTAGCTCTCATTTCACCGACTGATAACCGAGCCTTGTACTGCCCCGGAGGCGCAGCAGGCCCCCTACCCTTGGGTTCTCGCGCTAACGGTTCGTAATTCCTTGTGACCAACGCCGGATCGAGGGGTTGTACAGCTCGATAACTAAGATTCCAGACAAATCGGTTCAATCCAAGTTTTTCAGATAACCGTCGTTCTGGTTTTTCAGTTTCAGCGCTAGAAAATTTGTCAATCATGACACCTGCTTTGTCGTAGATCGAAAGTTCGACGGCAGATTCGGGTTGACTCTCCAGCCAGTAATAGACGATCGCGCCTCCTGGCGGATTCTCGCCGACATCAAGGTGTCGCCGAACATTTGTGCCATCGGGTTGTTTATCACGATAAGTCGCGCCGGCAAGACCAAAGGCTGGGCTGTAATTTTTGCCGTCTCCATCAAATACACCCGCCGCCCACTGGAGTTTTAGCCGGTAGGTCGAGCGCGGAGTGAATAGCAATGGGGTTGTCTTTCTGCCCGAGCTAATCGGTATTTCTCGAAGCGGCGTGATGTCGTCCAGTATCCAGAAGGAGCGGCCGTGGGTTGCGGCCACCAAATCTGTATCTTTGATTTTTAGATCATAGACGGGCGCAACCGGGAAGCCGCCTCGCATACGGCTCCAGTGCTTTCCATCGTCGAGCGAGTAAAAAATTCCAGTCTCGGTGCCCACGAATAATAAATTTGGGCGCACCGTATCGGATCGAATAACTCGCGTGATTTCCCCGGTTGGAAAATTACCGTTAATGGATTGCCAGCTCTTTCCTCCATCTTGCGAACGGTAAAGATAGGGATCGTAATCATCTAACTTGTAGCGGGTCGCCGACAAATAAATGATATCAGCGTTGTGGGCAGAGATTTCAACAGCGCCGATGTAAGACCATTCCGGCAAAGCCTTCGGTGTCACCTTCCGCCAGTGACTGCCGCCATCTCGACTGACATGCAAAAGGCCGTCGTCGGTGCCCGCCCACAACTCCCCTGGACGGTGAGGGGATTCAACGAAAGTGGACAAGGTCGCATACTGCTCAGCGCCAGCGCTGTCGACTGTTAACGTGCCACCAGACAGACCGAGTTTTTCAGATCGGTTTCGGCTTAGGTCTGGACTGATGGCCTGCCAACTCTGTCCCTCGTTATGACTGCGGAACAGGTGATTGCCACCCGCATAGATCGTGTTGGAATCGTGGGGTGAGAAGACAACAGGAAACGTCCAGGCAAAGCGGTACTTCAAATCCTTGGGAGCGAAACCCGTCGACTCTTCCGGCCAAACATTGATCATCTGNATCTGCCGGGTNCGGTGGTCGTAGCGCTGTAAAGCACCGTTACCACCGGGAGAAGAACCAACGGCTCCGCTGTAGACGATATTGGGATCTTCCGGGTGCACTGCAATAAAACCACTCTCACCGGTTCCCGGCAGCGTGCAATCGCTCATGGTGATCACGCCCCACTCCGCAGCGCTCGGCACACTGATTGAGGTGTTGTCTTGCTGTGTTCCGTATACCCTGTAGGGAAACTGATTGTCGNTATCCAGCCGGTATAGTTGTGCCGTCATCTGGTTATAAATGGTTGACCATGTGTCGCCCCCATTGAAGCTGACGTTGGCGCCACCATCGTTTCCCTGGATCATCCGCTGGTTGTTTCTTGGGTCGATCCAAAGGTCGTGGTTGTCCCCATGCGGNGTTGTCACTTCCTGAAAGCTGCTGCCACCATCGGTTGATTTCCACATCTGNAAATTAGTGACGTAGACCGTATCTTCATGGGATGGGTCCGCAAACACATGGGTGTAGTACCAAGGTCGATGCAGCAGATCTCGATTGGGAGATACCAGCGACCAACTGTCGCCGCCATCCTCGGAACGGTACAAACCTGCTTGCTCCGCTTCGACCAACGCCCAGACTCGACCTGATTTGGCAGGCGACACAGCGACGCCGATTTTTCCTTTCATGCCCAACGGGAAGCCCGGGTGCGTACTGACTTCCTGCCAGGAATCGCCGCCATCGGTGGACCGGAACAACGCACTGCCTGGCCCGCCACTGGAGAGATTCCAGAAATTTCGACTCGTTTCCCATATTGAGGCAAAAAGAATCCGGGGGTTTGTTGGATCCAGCGAGAGATCCACAGCGCCAGCTCGCGCGCTTTGATACAAGATCAAGTCCCAATGTTTGCCCCCGTCGGTGGTCCGGTAGACCCCCCGCTCGGGATTCTCGCCAAACGCATGGCCAAGTGCGGCAACATACGCGATATCCGGGTTCTGTGGGTGAATGCGGATCTCCCCTATGTGGCGCGTCTCCTCAAGACCCAGGTGAACCCAACTTTTACCGCCATTGGTTGACTTGTAGATGCCATCGCCAAAAGAGACATCGACGCGAATCGTGGTCTCACCGGTACCCGCGTAAATGACATTTGGATCACTGTCGGAAACCGCGAGCGCGCCAATCGTGGCGCTTGTCAGATAACCATCCGAGACACATTCCCAGTAGGTGCCGCCATCCGTGGTTTTCCAGATACCCCCCGCACAAGCGCCAAAGTAAAACGTCATGGGGTCGGTGGGATCGCCAGCCACCGCGACGACTCGACCGCCCCGTGGCGGACCAATACAGCGCCATTTAAATCCCTCAGTGATGGAGTTCCCCCCCTGTTTCGTCTGATTTTTCATTACATACCTCGTTAAGTGGTCTGAAACCTATCTAAATCCCGACCGATCAGGCAAATTCCCTGTCTCGCTACACAGGTTCACGGCACTTCTCATCCATTAGCCAGAAAATCCAATGCAATCCGTTGACAGAATCAAGACTCGCCGGTTCCAATAGGGCAACTACCGGAACCGTTACCGCCATGCTATCAAATCCTGACTCAGATGTTGTGCTGTCCGTCACCGACGTCGTCACCCAGTTTGACACGGCCGACGGCAGGGTGCATGCCGTGAATGGGGTCAGCTTTGATGTTCGGGAGGGAGAATTGNTGGGTGTCGTGGGCGAAAGCGGCTGTGGCAAAACCGTCACCATGATGTCTCTCGTCAAGTTGCTGCCTATGCCGCCCGGGAAAATCGTTGGGGGCTCAGCCCTCTTTGAGGGTCAAGACCTGATCCAAGCTGATAGTGACGCGCTTAAGAAAATTAGAGGCGGGAAAATCGGATTCATTTTCCAAGATCCGATGACATCCCTCAATCCGGTCCTCACGGTGGGCTACCAACTGACTGAAGCATTGCGCTTGCACAAGAATTCGTCAAAGTCTGCTGCCCGGAAACGCGCCGTGGAACTCCTTGAACTGGTCGGNATNCCGATGGCGAAAGACCGGCTTGATGACTACCCTCATCAATTCTCCGGCGGTATGCGCCAGCGCGTCATGATCGCCATCGCACTGTCCTGTGACCCCAAACTGTTAATTGCTGATGAGCCAACGACCGCTCTTGACGTAACNATCCANGCCCAGATTCTCGATCTCATCCAGATTCTCAGAAAGGAGCTTGGCATGGCCATCATCTGGGTTACCCATGACCTNGGCGTGGTTGCTAACCTCGCGGACCGTGTNATGGTGATGTATAGCGGTTTTATTGTCGAGCGAGCNNACGTTGAAAAACTTTATAGCACGCCGAAACACCCTTACACCCACGCACTGCTTCGAACTTTGCCCCAAATGGAAGGAGAGCGGGCTCAGCGTCTGGAATCGATCGAGGGCCAGCCGCCCGACCAATTACTGCAACCAGAATCCTGCCCATTTTCACCGCGCTGTGTCTATTCGTTCGAGCGCTGCACCCNNGANAATCCCTTTTTAGAGTTCGTGTCAGAAGGTCATGAGGTCGCCTGCTGGTGGGACTTAGAAAATGATCGGCCAAGAGAGGTAAGCTGACAAATGCAGTTGGCCAATGAAAAGACACCAGGCATGAGTGATGCCAATTCTTCCAAACCCTTGCTACGCCTGAAAAACGTGAAGCAACATTTTCCGATCACCGCGGGTTTGCTGCGGCGACAGGCCGGCATGATCAAGGCGGTNGANGGCGTCGACTTCGATTTGATGCCACAGGAAAATCTTGGGCTTGTCGGAGAAAGCGGTTGTGGAAAAACAACGTTAGGCCGCACCATATTACACCTCTATCGTCCNACCGAAGGCCAGATCCTTTTTAAGGATGTGAATCTAANNCAACTTAAACCTTCTGCATTGCGCGCATTGCGCCCAANNATGCAGATGATATTCCAGGATCCNCAGGACAGCCTTAANCCCCGCATGACGGTCGGCAGCATCATTGCCGAACCNCTGGATGAACACAGCACCCTTAAGGGTAAGGACCGCAGCAACCGAGTCGAAGAGTTGNTGGATGCGGTCGGGTTAAACCCCAGATACACCAACCGCTACCCACACGAGTTCTCGGGCGGTCAGCGCCAGCGAATTGGGATCGCACGCGCCCTGGGACTCAATCCTGAATTCATATTTGCGATGAACCGATTGCGGCGCTCGATGTGTCAATTCAGGCAAGTAGTCAACTTGCTGGAGGACCTGCAGGAAAAACTGGGGCTCACATACCTTTTCATCAGTCATGATCTGGGAATGATTCGCCACATCTCCAAACGGGTTGCGGTGATGTACTTGGGAAAGATTGTCGAACTCGGGCCCGCACGCGAACTTTACAGCCGATCGCGACATCCCTACACCAAGGCTTTGCTCTCTGCGGTGCCGCTGCACAACCCAGGACGCGAAGCAAAACGAGAACGTATTATTCTCACAGGTGATGTCCCAAGCCCGGCCAATCCGCCCTCGGGTTGCCCGTTCCGGACGCGTTGCCCGATAGCAGAAACGCGCTGCGCTAACTCGATGCCTCAGCCCAAGAAACTGGGTTTGGGTCACTGGGTCGCCTGCCATCTGGTGGACTAGCGAATCTGCGGTAGACTGTGGCTAGAACCGGGCTGCGATGAACCTTGGGTGATCGACCAAACTTGGCCACCCAAGCTGTCGCTGTTTTGTTGGTTCTTAATAGACCGGCTAACCTTCGGGTTAACCATAAACTCAATATTTAGGGAGAAAAAAATGAGGAGAACACTTCTTCTTAGTATCGCGCTTACTTCTGCGGTTGCACTGGCGGGTACTGCCTGGGCTGCAGAACGAGGGCGAGACGGTGAGCTGAGGTTGCTCTATTGGCAAGCGCCGTCGACCATGATGCCGTACCTCTCGGGCGGAACCAAGGAGCTGGAAGCTTCGTCTGTCGTGATTGAGCCACTGGCTCGTTATGACAACGATGGGAAAATGCACCCCTGGCTTGCCGAAGAGATTCCAACGGTTGCGAACGGCGGTGTGTCAGAAGATCTGAAGTCGATCACCTGGAAAATCAAACCTGGAATCAAATGGTCTGATGGATCGGAATTGACCTCGGCAGACGCGGTATTTACGTATGAATACTGCTCCCATCCGGATACTGGCTGTACGTCATCTAACTACTTCAATGACATTGTGTCGGTGGACGCGCTGGATCCGCACACCATCCAGATCAATTTCACTGTGGCCAAACCGTTTCCTTATGCTCCGTTCGTTGGCTACAACGCCCCGATCATGCAAAAGGCGCAGTTTGACGGTTGCATTGGTGCCAAAGCGCAAGAATGCACCGAGCAAAATTTCTACCCCATTGGTACCGGACCCTTCAAGGTCGTCGACTTCAAGCCGAACGATGTGATCGTGTTCGAAGCCAATGAGCTTTATCGTGAAGAAGGGCAACCTGCTTTCTCGAAGCTCCTGTTTAAGGGTGGTGGTGATGCAACGTCGGCGGCCCGATCGGTACTCGAGACAAGCGAGATGCATTACGCATGGAATCTCCAGGTCGAACCGGAAATTCTGACCAAAATGGCAGAAGCGGGGAAAGGCACGATCATCGCAGGATTTGGTACATCGGTAGAGCGACTGATGGTGAATTTCACCAATCCGGATCCGGATTTGGGTGACGATCGCGCTGAATATCTCGGCGGCAACAACAATCGGAACCCGCATCCTTTCCTTTCAGATTATGCGGTACGCCGGGCTTTGTCATTGGCTATCGATCGTCAGATCCTTGTAGATGCAGGTTATGGCAGCGCGGGAAAAGTCGGCTGTAACGTCCTTCCGGCGCCCGCTATTTACGCCTCCGATGCGAATGATGAGTGTAAGACCCAGAATGTCGATGAAGCCAATCGCATCCTGGACGAAGCCGGCTGGGTTCGCGGTTCGGATGGCGTTCGCGAGAAAAACGGGGTCAGACTTTCCATTCTCTACCAGACCTCGACCAACTCGGTCCGCCAAGGCACTCAGGCTTTCATCAAAGAGATGTGGAAGGCCATTGGTGTCGAGACAGAACTTCGAAACTTAAGTGCATCGGTATTTTTTGGCGGTGATCCAGGAAGTCCCGACACCTATCAGAAGTTCTATGCCGACATCGAGATGTACACCAATAATTTCAGCGGTACGGATCCTGAAACCTACATGGCCAATTGGACGTGTAAGCAGGTCTCACGACGAGCAAACACCTGGGGTGGCGGCAACATGCCACGTTGGTGCAACCCGGATTACGATGCGCTCTCCGCTGAGATGTCCACAACCGCTGACCTTGATGATCGCATTCGCCTAGCCAAAGCGATGAACGATATGTTGATGCAAGATTACGCCATGATCCCGCTTGTCCACCGCGGCGGCGTTTCTGCTTTTTCCAACGTAATAGAGGGCCCCCGAGGAAACGAATGGGATTCCGAACTTTGGAACATCGCAGAATGGCATCTTAGGTAAGCGGACTTTTTGTACCATGCTTTGTGCGGTTTGCGGGCTCACGCCCGCAAACCGCCTTTTCTTAACTAATCACAGGGCGTTTCGGATTTGATTCAGTACATTATTCGACGCCTTCTTGCTGCGATCCCGACGCTGTTGGTCATCAGCTTCGTCATTTTCGCTATCCTTGATCTGGCGCCGAGCGATCCTACCGGCAATCTGCCCATGACGGTGCCGTCGGAGGTCCGAGAAAAAATTCGTACATCGCTTGGATTGGACCAGCCGATGCACATCCGATATTACAAGTGGTTGGTGCAATTTGTTGTTAATGAGCCATTGAATATCCTGCAGCACAGTTTTGGTGTCACGGTTGGTGACGCAGAGAATCGGACTCGTATTCTGTCGTGGGCAACACGCAGTCCCGTTATTGACCTAATTGTTGAACGCACACCGCAAACACTTTGGGTTGTCGGGCTCTCTTTTCTTTTTGGCATTTTGATTGCCATTCCAATTGGCATTGTGCAGGCCTATCGGCAATATTCCCTATTTGATCAAATCGGGACCTTTGTGGCCATGCTCGGCTTTTCCGTGCCGACCTTTTTCACCGGTGTCGTTGCCATCATCATCTTCAGCGTTCAATTGAAATGGTTTCCTATGATCTATGACACCACTTTGGAAATCACCAGTTGGAACAATTTTGTGTTGCAAGTAAAACAAATGATCATGCCGGTCACCGTACTGGCGTTTTATCAGGCTTCGCAGCTCAGCCGATTCATGCGTGCGGCGATTCTTGACAACCTCAACCTCGACTATGTCCGGACTGCACGCTCCAAAGGCCGGAGCGAGAACGCTGTATTAATGATTCACGTGCTCCGAAACAGTTTGATTCCGATCGTGACATTAATCGCCCTGGGCATCCCGACTATTTTTGGCGGCGCCATCATCACAGAACAGATTTTCCGAGTGAACGGACTAGGCCAGTTACTGATCATTGCAATCGAAGGGGCGGATATTCCAACGGTCCAGACGCTGACGTTCCTTTTTGCCATTCTGATAGTGCTCTTTAATCTCATCGCGGATGTGTTATATGGCAT
>JGI26248J51725_1000879_pt1 | contig 10798 bp, 11 predicted proteins | sample SaaInlV_120m_DNA_2_FD_51725 | JGI IMG/M metagenome (IMG submission 51725) | reverse complement strand
CAACTTTGTCAGCAATGACAAATTTGATTTCATCTGTGCTGGCGAGATGGTTTAGGTTTTCCCAGAGGTTTTTATTCTCTTCTCCACTCCCTGGGCATTTAAGGTCTAAAATTTTAACAACCTCTTTGGGTACATTTTTAATCGGGAGGGATCCGCTTGTTTCCAGCATGACTTGGAATTTATTTGCTAGAAGGGATTCCATAAGTGGAAAGACTTCTTTTTGTAAAAGAGGCTCCCCACCAGTTATTTCTACTAGGTTGACTCCGTATGATTTTACCTGCTCTACAATTTGGCCAATAGATAAATCTTTTCCATTGTGAAAAGCGTGGGTTGTATCGCACCAAATGCATCTAAGGTTGCAGCCTGTTAAACGAACAAACACGCAAGGGAGCCCGATATAAGTTGATTCCCCTTGAACACTTTTATAAATCTCTGTTACCTCAAGCATAAACTGATTCTACACGTTATGAGACTAATTTTAAAAAAGGTTTTTGGTGGGCTAATTTTGTGTATGGAGATCCCAAAAATATAACCGATTAGGGTCGGATTAATTAATAGTTTTCTTTTGGGATTAAATTCCCATCCGACTGGTTAGAATTTTGGTGCCCATGCGGGCTTTAGCAGTGAAGTCGGGCCAGGACCGTACTTTGGTAATCTGCTTCATTATGTAAGAGGCACTGCTATAGAATCTGGCGTGGCATTCATCTTGAAGTTTCCTTAATTCTTGCTCTGTAAAGCTGTTATTCCAGAATTTAATTTTAAAATCGACTCGGGGTCGCTCAGCAAAATCTTGCCAGTAGTCTTCTGTGACGATACCTTCGTCGCGCATCTGCTGATATAGTTCGGTTTTAGGATAGGGAGTGCATATTGAAAATTGTGCATAATCGGGTTTTAGATTTTTGGCAAAATCGACAGTGGCCAACATCTCTTCCCTGGTTTCATGCGGAATACCGATCATCATATAGGCGAAAAAACCTATCCCAGCCTTTCGAGTCATTTTACAAGCACGCTCTACCTTTTCAGGGGTCTGTCCCTTTTGTAAGTATTTTAGGTGACGTGGACTGGCCGATTCAATTCCAAAGTGGATACGATAGCACCCCGACTTTTTGAGAGCCAGAAGTACTTCTTCATTGATGGTGTCCACTCGTGCTGAAATTTTATAGTTAACTTTTATTCCACGTTCGATAATTAGGTTACAGGTGTCGATAAGGTTTTTCTTATTGATGGTTATCGTGTCGTCTACAAAAAATAGATCGTCTACTCCCATGTGGACTAACTGCTCTATTTCATCTACGACACTTTCTGGGGAACGACATCGGAACTTAGTCTGGCGAATATCGCAGAAGGTACAAGCAGCTGGGCATCCTCTAGTCGCTTGAATGCTAAAAAACTGTCTTCCTTCACCTATGATATGCTTATATTTGCTGACATCAACTAAATGACGTGCAGGAAAAGGCAGTTCATCAAGGTCTAGTAGTTCAGTTTGCGCTTGATTGATATGGGATGTGCCGTTCTTTTTCCAGCCTAAGCCCTTGATGGCTTGCAAGGATTGAGGGTCTGATATATCTTTTTCAAGAGAGGTGATGAGTTCGGTGAAAATCTTTTCACCTTCACCAAATACCACATAGTCGATATTTGGTTGACTCAGGGTTTCTTTTGGATACATGTTTACATGAGGTCCACCAAGACAAATTTTTATATTTGGATGTTTTTGTTTAAGTGATTCAGATGTTTGGAGTGCATCAAGCAGATTGAATGTCATGATGCTCATCGCTACCATGTCGGGCTGGAGCTTTTCGACTTGCTTTAGTAGCTCATGTTCATTGATTCCCTCCGGTGGGCAATCAATGAATACTGGCGTGTTTCCGGTAGCACGTTCGTACCATGCAGCGACATACATTAACCCGAGCTTGGGATAATAGCCTTTTCCACCTTCTAGGGCTTTGGGTACGGACGATTCGATGGAGATTGTTTCAGGAGGAACTAAAAATAGGATTTTCATGCAGTTAGGAAATTATTCCTTTAAAATCAATAATTTACTATAACACAGAAACTTGTAAAGGGCTTTGTTAAATGAAACCAATCGTAACTGTGACCAATATTTTTCCTCAAGTTGCCCTAGACAAACTCTCTCCCGAATGTGATTTGAAAATAAATCGAACTTCGCTAACAAAAGATGAACTTAAGCAGAAGATCTCGGGAAGTGATGCTGTCATAAGCTACTTAACGGACAGAATTGATCAAGACATTATCGATCAAGGTACTAAACTCAAAATTATTGCAAATTATGGAGCTGGCTTTAACAATATTGACGTATCTTATGCCTCTGAAAGGGGTATATGGGTTACAAACACTCCTAATGTGCTTCATGAAACCACTGCAGATCTTACTTGGGCGATGATTCTTGGAACTGCNCGTCGGATTATTCCGGCTGACCGCTATACACGAGAGAGTAAGTTTCAGGGTTGGGGAGCTCAACTATTTCTTGGGGGAGATGTATATGAAAAAACTCTTGGAATTATCGGACTTGGGGAGATAGGACGATCCGTGGCAAGAAGGGCTATCGGATTTAATATGCGAACACTGTATCACCAAAGAAATCGTTTGCCGAAGGAAGACGAAAAGAAACTCAATGTTGAGTACGCTACTTTTGAAAAGATTTTACGAGAATCTGATTTCTTAACTCTTCACGTTCCCCTGACAGAGGAAACAAAGTATATGATAGGTAACGATGAAATTACCCTTATGAAGAAAACAGCGTACCTAATACATACAGCTCGCGGAAAAGTTATCGACGATTATGCCTTGGTTGCAGCCCTTAGGGAAGATCGACTGGCAGGGGCCGCTTTGGATGTTTATGAAGACGAACCAGAGCTTACCGAAGGAATGAGAGAACTTGATAACCTAATGATACTTCCTCATATTGGAAGCGCCAGTTTTGAAACACGAGACAAGATGGCCTTGCTGGTAGCCGATAATATTCTCGATGCTCTCGAAGGAAAGACCCCTCGTAGTTTGGTTCCAGGTTACCCCAGGTAATTTTTTTGTTTTATTTTAACTCTCAAGGGTCTGGATTGAGACGGGCTTCAAGTTCTTTGACATTGACCCTAAATTGAGCGACAGCAAATGCTGCTCTTTTTCGAAGAGAATCTCCCGTAGCTGATTTTGCTTCAGCGCCTATTCCCGAAATGATTTTTCGAATGTCATCAAGTTTGTCTTCTAAACCCAGACTTCTTTTTTCACTAAAACTCTTTGCTAAAGCTCCTTTGAGCCCACCCCCGTCATAATGCTTTGTGATTGCCATCAAGACACGTTTTCGTGAAACGTATTTCTTTCCATTTTCCCAATCTTGGATCGCCTGCTTGAGTTCATTATCGATATTATCAACAACAGCGTTGTAATCGACTGGGTCGACCATGTCATGGAGTTCTCCAGGAAGAGAAGCCGTTTTAATATCAAAATCAAAGGCTTTGTCTTCGCCATTTAGATCGGCAGATTTTAAGTTGGCTTCGACATCTCCAGGAGCCAGGTGAGGTGCCCAGGCTTGCATGATGTAGCCCGCACTCTTCACTTCATTGAATTCGTATTTACCTTGTTTGTCAGGCTGCGTGAAGTAACCGTTGGGCACAACAAAGATAGTACCCATCATGTCTTTATGAAGATTACATCTTAGGACGATTGGACCTGCTTGAAGCAGAGTGATAGTTTTGACCACGCCTGAAGACATGGCACCCAGGTTGAATTGATTATTCAAAGATTTTGAATAAATATTATGTACCTCCATATCCTGGTTTGAAAAGTTAACAGTAGAACCTACAGGGGCTACGGTGTGTTTAGGAGAAAACTGGAGATCACTTTGATCAATAGTGATGTTAAGAGTTTTCTGGTTTGGTACTTTCATTTTAGTTTTTGTTTCCAGGAATATAATCGCATTGGAACCAGCCGGCTCTCCATTGATGAGCATCGTCCCCTTGACGTGAGTTGTTGCTTTTTTCATCTTGGATCCTTCGTCCATTTTATGGTCCGACCCCTCCGATTTTACCTCTTCCGCCTTTAATTTGTTCTTTTGGGTGGTATCTACTTTGGCTTTCTTGGCTACCGGCTCAGGTTTTTTCTTTTCTTCTTTTTTAGGAGAAGTTGGGTTATGCCGTCCTAGCGCGGTTAGAAACTGAACAACGAAAGGTTTTTCAAATTGTTTTTTGTCTATAGCAATGGCTCTTTCAAAGTGCGGTGCAGCTTCTTCAAATTTCTTTTTCAGGCTTAGGGCTATTGCTAGGTCGAAGTGGCCCCAACCAAAATCTGGTTTTAAGGTAGTAACCTTTAAAAGGCTTTTGACTTCTTCCTCATAATTATTTTTTTGTCCATAGGCCTTTCCAAGGTAGTACCAGCCCATGTGGTAAGATGGGGTTAGTTCGACTGTCTTCAGGAATAATTTGATAGCCTCATCAGTGGCTTTTTCTCTAAAGCGGGAGACACCCCAGTTGAAAGCGATTTCTGCGTCGTTGGGTGATAGTTCTAGAGCTTTTGAGAAATGACGGTTGGCTCCTTTGTATTTTTCCTGGACTCGAAGTGCAGTGCCCCAAAGCGCAAAAACTTCAGGTGCATTAGGACTGATTTGAGCCGCTTTTTCAAATTCCATATCAGCGCTGTTGTATTTTCCCTCTTCAATGAGTTGCATTCCTTTTTGGATGTGCTCCAGCGTTTTCCTCGGTAATTGGTTCCCCGTTAGTGTAGGTTCAGGGTCTTGGCTTGAAATNTTGGTAAAGTCGGGTTGTTTAGTTTCGGTGAAACGTTCTAATTTCGGTTTTACTTCCACATCAAGATTGTTCTCAAAAGCCGCGGATGTTTTTTGAAATTTGGTGTATGGCTCGAGTTTTGTTTCTGGTGTTGAAAAATGCATTAGAGACCACAACCCAGCAACTACCAAAACCGTCCAGAATGTAGGTTTAATAATTTTTTTAGCAACATTTGACAATGTTACATTATTAAAATCAGTTGTGTCTTTTTGCTTTAGATTCTTGTTTTTCATTTAAACCTAGTTAAATTTTTATACGGTTATTAAGGTGTTAGATGGGAAATTCAGTTTGTCTCGTTTTTTTATTTACTGGTATTCAGAAATATGCCTGGCTGGAGGAATTCTCAAAACATTTTTATTAGGAAGATCATCAACAGTGACAGGTTTTTGTAAATCGGCGTGAGGTTTGCCTTGAATCTTCGCTGCAAACGAGGAGAACTTATATCGAGTATTTTTAGAACCACACTCAGAACACTCGGATTCCTCTTTGTTAGTATCCGTAGACTGAAGTAAGGTGAAGTCCGCCTGACAACTTTCGCAGAAATATTCGTAGAGAGGCATAAAGTTTTCCTTGTAGATCTGAACGACTGACCACAATGAGGTTGAAATTACATGAATATTAAGATTTAATCATAGCTTCAGAGGGTCTGTCAATTTGTTTTGACTGGTTTTACAGGTTATGGACTACCTAAAGTTAGCATGAACAGTCAGAAACCCACTTGATATGTTTTCGCATGAGGTTTATGGACTCGCTTTATTAAAGTGCCTTCCGAACTCTTTCAGATAGAATTATAAGTCAAGATATTCCCTAAATTATATAGGCAAATACTACGATGAAGACTCTTTCCGCAAAACCCCATCTATCCAGAGAGCTTGTTAGAAGCCTTAGAGGAAAATCAGGGTACCTGACCAACCAGTCCATTGAGCTTGCTTGCCATGAAGGAATGATACATTCTCGAGTCTCCTTGCTGGCGTCTCAGTTTCAACCGGTGAGTCTCGATCTCAGGTTGGGCAGTCATGCCTATCGTATTCAGAGTAGTTTTCTGCCAGAAAATGATACCGTGGACACCAAGTTGAACGAGGTAAAACTCTACAAGATTGATTTGCGAGATGGAGGTATTTTAGAAAAGGGGGCAATCTACCTCATTCCTCTACTCGAAGAACTGGCTTTCCCTGAAAAATTTCAAGGGCGCACTAATCCAAAAAGTTCTACCGGAAGACTGGACATGTTTACTCGTGTGATTGTTGACCATGGACACAGGTTTGACGAAATTCCCAACGGATATANAGGAAAAATGTATTTAGAAGTTATTCCTAGATCATTTCCCGTAAGAGTAAGAGAGGGACTGCNCTTGAATCAGTTGCGTATTTTTCAGGGAGACCCTCACCTTTCCGATGTACAATTAAAAAATCATTATAAAAAAACTCCTATTTTATTTGGTGATGGCGGTAGGCCGGTCGGAGTGGAAAAAGTGAAAGTGGACAATGGTTTGTTCATTAGCTTGGACCTTGCGGGAGCTAGAAAGGACCGTATTGTTGCCTACAAGGCAAAAACTAACTCCAGTGTTATTGATATGAGCCTTAACCGCCATTATCACCCAATGGATTTTTGGGAGCCGATTACTTTGACTCAGATTAGGAACAAACGATTGATCCTAGAGCCAGAAAGCTTCTACATTATGATGTCAAAAGAAAAAATTTGCATCTGGCCTCATTTGCTAGCTGAGATGGTTGCTTATGAACCAAACAGTGGTGAGTTGCGTACCCACTACGCTGGTTTTTTTGATCCGGGTTTTGGTTGGCATGGTGGCAAGACTTTAAAAAATCAAGGGACTAGTGCCGTGATGGAAGTTCGCCCGCATGACGTTCCTTTCATGGTAGAAGATGGGCAAACCTTTTGTCGCCTTAAATTTGAAAGCGTTATTGAGAAGCCCACGAAAGTGTATGGGAAAAAAATTAAATCGAATTACCATTCTCAGGGACTTGCATTGAGTAAGTATTTTAAGGAATAAATATTACAAGTTAATTTTTTGTGTTGCTGATTTATTTTTGCGGAGAACAGGTTAAGTAGATAGAATGGTCTTCGGAGTTGTTTTTTACGACAGTTTAAAAAGGAATTACTGGTGGAACAAGAAGAAATCAAAGCAATCATTGAGAATATCCTTTTGGCCGCAGACCAACCAGTAAGCGAAACGCAGTTTAAAAATTTACTTGGCGGTGAAGTTGAAAAAGTTTCCTTTAAATCAGTTTTAGAAGAATTGATAGAGGAGTATAACTCGAGGAACTTACAGATTCTTCAAGTTGCAGAGGGGTACCAGTTATGCACTCGTCATGATTATTCTGATTGGATTCGCAAGTTCCTGAAGTTTGACAAAACGACGAAACTATCTCAGCCTAGTCTGGATACGCTTGCCATTATAGCTTATAAACAACCCCTGACTAAGGCAGAGGTTGAAGAGATCCGTGGTGTGGACTCTAGCGGTGTAGTTCGAACCTTGCTGGAGAAAAAAGTTATTTCTCCGGGAGGGCGCAAAAAAGTTCCAGGTCGGCCAATTATGTACCGAACGACGCGCAAGTTCCTTGAATATTTTGGATTGAGGGATTTGAGTGACTTGCCTACTTTGGAGGATTTTAAGGAGAGCGAGCTAGAGGGCCAGATCTCACCAGATCAAACAACATTACCATTTGATGAACTATTAGGAGACGCCGCTGAGAAAATGGTGGATACGGTTTCTGAGGCAGAAGTTCAGTCAACAGACCCTGCCGATATTGACTCCTCGAGTGGTTCTTAATTAGATACCAATTATAAAATCTTCACGTTAATTCTTTTTTTGCCTTTGTAAATGAAAACCCGCTTGCAAAAAGTAATTGCTGATGCAGGACTAGCCTCACGCCGAGAAGCTGAACGGTGGATTGCGGAAGGTCGTGTGAAGGTCAACGGCAATGTGGTTACAAAAATGGGAACAACTGTAGACCCTTTTTTGGACGAGATTCGTGCGCGCGGAAAATTAATTCCTAGACCACAGGGAAGAGTATTTATTCTTCTCAATAAGCCAGCAAATTTTCTTACGACAATGGGCGAGGATGAACGTGGACGTAAAACCGTCATGGATTTGATTAAAAATATTCCTGCTCGTGTTTTTCCGGTTGGGCGGCTTGATTATAATACACAAGGAGCTCTACTGTTGAGTAGCGATGGGTCTATATCTAAAAAACTACTTGACCCAAAATATCAGGTGCCCCGTACTTACTTGGTTAAGGTGAGGGGAGTTCCGGATGAAAAAACTTTGCGTCGTCTTAGGCGGGGGGTAGGGTTGGACAACCAATCAACTATGCCATTAGAGGCGGAAGTTGACCGTGTCAGTGGGAAAAACAGCTTTGTGAAAATTAAAATGTTTGAAGGGAAAAATCGACACGTCAAACGTATTTGTGAGGTTATTCGTCATCCAGTGATAAGGCTGAAGCGAACTCACTTTGGAAGTTTAAGCCTAGTAGGACTTCCTTTAGGAGCGTATAGGTTTCTGTCACCACGGGAAATTAAATCTTTAGAGTTGCTAGTTGCAAAGAAACCAGAAGAGGGAAAAAGAACGCTGCGACGACCGATGGCAAGGTCAAAACGACTTCAGGCTAAACCATGATATTTAAAAAATCATTTTTCAAGGTTTTCTTTGGGGTAGTTTTGATTTCCATGATAGTTGGAAAAACATTTATTGCTTTTGCCCAGTTTGACTTTGATACCCCTTATGAGGTAAGTGCAGAAGTTGTGGTGTTGAAAAACAATTTTGTTAAAGCTAGAAAAAAAGCTGTCAAAATAGCTTTAAGATCTTCGCTGGAACAGAACTTACGAGAAATTTTGGGTGATGACGGATTTCAACAAAATTGGCGGGAAATGCAAAGAATGTTGAAAGTATCTAATAAATATGTGAAATCCTATCGCTTTTTAGAAGCTTATGATGATTCTGAAGGGTTGATGAGTGGTGTTAAGCTCGAAGTAAATTTATTTCAGGGCGCGATTAGTAAAACCTTAAGCCGAAGGGGAGTTGCTACAGGATTAGAAGGGATAGAGCAGGTTTTGATTCTCATTAATGAAAGTAGTTTGAGCTCTAATGGAGAATCAAACATTTGGGAAAAAGTGCCGATTTCAGAAATGTTGTTGACTAGAATTTTTATAGAGGCGGGCATTCCTGTCGTGAGCAGAAATTCTTTGCGTCACGAAATTTCTAAGAAAATGTTAGTGAGTGCAATAGAGGGCAATGTTTCAGACGCAGTGAACATAGGGTCCAAAGGTAGGAGTAGATCTCGTTATCGTAGGAAAGGCCACTTCGTCCTCTGTGGTAGGCAGAGAAGGAGCGAATATGAAAAAAGTTCGAGTTGGGATCAATGTCAAGGTTGTTTCGTCTCCTCAGTCGATGGTAGTGGCGGCAAAAAGTGATTTTGCTACAGCCTCCGAAGGTGAAATTTTTTCAAGCGAACTAGAAGCTTTTCATCGCGTTGGAAAAAAAATAACAATGTTTCTTATTCCCACCATACAAGAACATTGGGCGCCGGGATCAATAAATAAAGAGGTTCAACGCTCAGTTCCCTCAGTTCCTACAATTAATAACTCACCGTTGCCTTTTGGTGACCTTTGATATGACTCGAGAGAGAAACACGCAAACAATATATTTTTTTATTGTCGGGGTTTTGCTGGCCGTGATTTTTTTCTACTTTTCTCGCCGTGTACTTACTCCGTTCTTCATCGCCTTTGCTTTGGCATATTTATTAGATCCAGTTACAGATCGATTAGAGTCTTTGAAAATTTCCAGAACTTTTGCAGTTTTGGTTCTAATGGCAGGAGTTTTTTCTTGTTACTGGAATTGGACTTCTGATTTTCCCATTACTTAAATTACAGGCAGAACATTTGGTTTCGAACTTACCCAACTATATTGCGATCATGCAAGAATGGATGCACCCATTACTGGGAGTAGTTGGTGAACCCGAGAAGATACAAGGAATTCTGAACAGAGAACTTCTAAAGATTGGAGAACTTCCTCTCAAAGTAATTTCATCGATCACGTCAATTTTATGGGGTTCGGTAGCAGGTTTGTTTAGTTTTATTTTGTTTTTGGCCAATCTCGTGATTATTCCGGTGGTTATGTTCTACTTGCTCCGAGATTATGACCTGATAAATAAAAAAATGCTTAGTTTTGTTCCTGCAAGGACTAGGGAGCAGGTGCTGAGTTTGATAAAGGAAATAGATGGGGTTCTTGCAGATTTTGTCAGGGGGCAATTAATGGTTGGTTTGATTATGGCGGGACTTTATAGTATCGGGTTGTTTTTTTGTGGCACCCCAATGAGTTTGTTTATAGGTTTATTGGCGGGGTTAGCGAGTTTGGTGCCCTACCTCGGCCTAGTATTTGGGTTTGTGCCAGCGGCAATATTAACTTTTATGCAGACTCAGGACTGGGTGCTTGTTTTTGGAGTGGCAGGAGTTTTTGCAGTCGTTCAGGGTTTAGAGGGTATGATAATTACTCCACGTATCGTCGGTGAAAAAATAGGGTTGCATCCGGTAGCAATTATATTGGCTGTTTTATTAGGAGCAGAGTTCTTTGGGTTGGTGGGAGTTATAGTTTCGGTACCTGTGGCGGCTGCACTCAACGTCATTTTTACTCATGGGCTCAATGAGTACAAAGCCTCTTCATTTTACACCTCTTAAATCGTACACAGTTGAGGATTTATAAATTTGATTCAAATATTGGCTTAGGTGTGTCCATAGTAGGGAGAAAGCTATATTCTGAGTTTCGCGGCTACGCAATAATCATAAAATCAACTAGAAAACAAAGCTTTTATTAATTTACCCGTGTTTATCCTAAGCGCTTGGTAAAAAATTCTAAAAAGGATACAATTGTTCACCAATTAAAATAAAGCTTATTTCATGGGGTAAGTCATGTCTATTCGCTCGATTCGAGTTAGTCATATTGTGTTATCGACCAAAGCTGTCGCAGACTTGTTGCTTGAAAATCT
>JGI26248J51725_1000868_pt1 | contig 10862 bp, 8 predicted proteins | sample SaaInlV_120m_DNA_2_FD_51725 | JGI IMG/M metagenome (IMG submission 51725) | reverse complement strand
CTTCTCGGGTGATCGGTCAATAAACTCGATCTCGGACAGACCGCCTCGGCGCATGTATTCCTTCACTAGCTGCACCCTGTCCTGTGGCGCCAGAGTCTGAAACGCATAGATCGCTTTAGTTGGGAAAAGGCGGTGCGACATGGCGACGATACATTTACCGCCAGGCTTGAGAACCCGCTGAATCTCTTCGAAGACTTCAAAAGGCCGAGTCAGGTACTGGATTGAAACAACGATCATGACTGCGTTGAAACTGGCGCCAGGAAAAGGCAGGGTCGGCGTTTTATTCAGGTTATGGACCAGGGCCTGATCCAGACGAGCGTTGGCATTCAACTCATCAAGGTTCATGCCTAGTCCGGTAACTTTCCTGTAGGTGACGTCTTGGGGCAGGTGGCTAACCCATGATGACATGAGGTCCAGCAGTTCATCCTCCGGCGCCAGGGCTTCTCGATAGAACCTTGTGATTTCATTGATGGTTGCGTCATCAATATGATTCACCATCCGGGGAATAGAATAGAAGGCTTCATCCGCAGAGTCGTCTTGTCGATGGAACATATGATCTGGTAATGGGTCAGTCAATGGCTTTTGTCTGTTGGTTCACATTAGAGAGCACCAATGTAGCATCATGATGAGCCAGATTGGTCTAAAGTTGAGAAGAATTCCGCAAACCACCATTTCAATAAAGGGAGGCAGGGGTTAGAATTCCGGGCTTCACATGACTGGCGATAATTAAGGTGGGTCTAACCATCGGGAAGTGTGATTCAAGATTGAAGCCGTTCGCCTGGGCGCCCACCACCAAATACGGGAGTCAGCCCATTGACCAGTAACTTAGAGATCCTACAACAACAAGACCCGGACATATACGCGGCCCTCATCGGCGAAGAACAGCGACAGAAGTCTGGCATCGAACTCATTCCCTCAGAGAACTATACCTTCCCTGAAGTATTGTCTGCGCTTGGCAGCGTGTTCACCAACAAATATTCAGAAGGTTATCCGGGACGCCGTTATTACGGGGGCCAGGAATATACAGACCAGATTGAAACGCTGGCGAGGGATCGGGCAAAGGCCGTTTTTAAGTGTGAGCACGCCAATGTGCAGCCACTGTCAGGTTCTGCAATGAACCAGGCGGTTTATCTTGGGCTGCTTGAACCGGGTGATACCATCCTGGCGATGGATTTATCCCATGGTGGTCACCTGACGCATGGAGCGCCGGTTTCGCACATGGGTAAGCTTTTCAATTTTGTTCGTTATGTTACCAATCCTGTTGATGGTTCGATTGACTACGACCAGGTTCGAAAGGACGCGCTTGAGCAAAAACCCAAGATGGTGCTTTGCGGTTATACCTCATATCCTCGTGATATCGACTACGAAAAGTTCAAGGCAATCGCCGATGAAGTTGGCGCGATCACAATGACTGATGCGTCTCACTTTGGTGGATTGGTCGCGGGTGAGGCAATGCGTAACCCCTTCGATTTCGGTTTTGACTTAGTGACGACGACGACGCATAAGTCCCTCCGAGGACCACGAGGTGGGATGGTGCTTTGTAAGAAAGAATTTGCGAGCAAAATCGACAAGTCAGTCTTCCCCGGGCTGCAGGGCGGCCCTCATATGAATGCCGTTGCTGGCATTGCCTTGACCCTAAAGCGTGCCCAGACACAGGGGTTCAAGGATTACGCGCAGCAGGTGCTTGTGAACAGCAAAAGCCTCGCGAATGAACTGATGCAACGGCAGGCAAGCCTGGTCACTGGCGGTACAGACAATCATATGATGGTCGTTGATACGATGCAGAGTTACGGGCTTGATGGCCGGGTTGCTGAAGAAACGCTGGATAAGGTGAATATTACAACCAACAAACAGATCATTCCCGATGACCCGCTACCGCCCCTGCGACCCAGTGGGATCAGAATTGGTACCCCGGCCGCGACCGCTCGAGGTATGGTCGAAGTAGACATGAAGCAGCTCGGCGAGTGGATTGATCGTTGCCTGCGATCGCCTGATGACGAAGCCGTTATCGGTGAAATAAAGGTTGCCGTCGAAACCTTCTGCAAAAAGTTTCCGGTTCCCGGAATCTAGTTAGTCAGGAAATGCCTGAATGCCTGATATTCGACCTGTTTGGAACACTGGTCGATTATGAGGCCGGGCGTACCTCGCAGGACTTTTCTCGTAGCTTTAAAAAGGCGGCAAAACTTGGCTGTGCCATCGGTTATGAAGACTATATTCAGGTATGGGATAGCGCTTTCCTGAAAATGGAACAGGCAAGTGCCCCGGATAGCAGCGAGTTTCACTTGAGTGAAGTTTGTGATCTTGTCGTTGGCGAATTAAGACTCGATACCTCCCGGACAGAGAAAGAGCAGTTGGCCAGGCAATACATGGAAGACTGGTCAGACCTGGTTTCGCCTGTCCCGGGTGCGTCAGGCCTGCTGAAACGTCTTTCGAAGCATTATCGCCTGGCGCTGATTTCAAACACCCATTATCCTCCAATGGTCCATGCTCTATTAGATGCTATGGCGTTAACCGGTCTGTTTGAAGTGGTTACTCTGTCTGTCGACGTAGGCTGGGCGAAACCTCACCCCTTGATATTTCAACTGACGCTAGAGAAACTGGGTTTGACTGCCGAGGAGGCGATTTATATTGGTGATAGTTACGAGCGCGACTACAAAGGTGCCAGGAGCGTAGGGATGGACTGCAGGCTGATAGGCAGGCATGCGCGTGTCCCGCGGGATAAGCAGCTCCTTAATATTCTGGATCTGGCAATAAGTTTTGAGACAGCCCGGAAATAGCAGACCTCAACGGGTCAGGACTGTTAGGCCTAAGGAAGTAAATATGAAGGTTGCGGAAATTGTTTGGATATTATCGATTGGGTCGATGGGCATCCCGTCTACGACTTATGCTAGCGATGCTGGAGCGCAATAACAGTGGTTGATTCGATCCAGATGTTGCACCAGCAATTCGGCGAGAGGGCAACCCGAAATACAGATATTCTTGATCGCCATGGGCGGGATGAATCGTTTCATGCACCGGCGCTGCCAGACCTCGTCGTCTTTCCAGGTACTGATGACGAAGTCGCGAGTATCGTAAAACAATGCGCGGAGACAGATACTCCGGTCATTCCGTATGGTGTTGGCACTTCACTTGAGGGACATGTTGCAGCGCTCCATGGTGGGGTATGTGTTGATCTTTCAATGATGAATAAGGTTCTTGAAATTAATCCCGGTGACCTTGATGTCAGGGTTCAGGCCGGCGTCACCCGAAAACAACTTAATGCAGAGCTTGCCCCGCATGGTTTGTTCTTCCCGGTTGATCCAGGAGCAGATGCAACACTAGGGGGAATGGTGGCGACCGGCGCATCGGGTACGAATGCGGTCAGATACGGCACCATGCGGGAAAACATTCTTGGTCTGACTGTCGTTATGCCGAATGGTGAGATTGTTCAGACAGGTGGCAGGGCGCGAAAATCAGCCTCGGGCTACGACCTGACGCGTCTGTTTTGTGGCTCTGAAGGCACACTCGGAGTGATAACAGAGGCCCAACTCAAAGTCTATGGGCTGCCTGAGGCGCACTCAGCGGGTGTTTGTGCTTTTAAAACGCTGGAAGGCGCCGTGGACTCAGTCATCAATATTATCCAGATGGGCATTCCGGTTGCCCGGGTTGAGTTTCTTGATGAGGTGCAGGTTAGAGCTGTGAACGCTTATTCAAAATTATCGTACGCAGAGCTGCCCACCCTGTTCTTTGAATTTCACGGCACGGAAGCCTCGGTTATTGAGCAAAGCGAGAGCGTCGCAAGAATAACCGCTGAGTACGGCGGCGGTGAATTTCTATGGTCAACAAAACAGGAAGAACAGAATCAGTTGTGGCAAGCCAGACACGATGCTTATTATGCGGGAATGGCGCTCCGGCCTGGTTGTAGTGGGTGGCCGACTGATGTCTGTGTACCCATCTCTAGGCTGACCGAGTGTATACATCGAACCAGGATCGATATTGAAGAGACAGGCGTCATAGCGCCCATTGTTGGGCACGTGGGAGATGGCAACTTCCATCTGCTGCTTTTGGTTGATACTGATAACCCGGACGAGATGGCTACGGCCAAAAGCATCAATGACAGGCTGGTTAAACGGGCCATTGAAATGGGCGGAACCTCAACCGGCGAACATGGCGTAGGCTTCGGCAAGTTGCCTTATATGGCGCTTGAACATGGGGGGAGTCTGGATCTTATGCGCCAGGTGAAGTTAGCTTTTGATCCGAAGAACATTATGAACCCGGGAAAAGTCATAGATATAGGTTGAGTGGTGGTTTCGGGGCAGGTCTAGTGAATAGCACGCAGGTACCTTGAGATAGTTTGAGTGATGCTTCAGGATACTGCTCTCTATTAATGAGGAAGACTGCAATGCGAATTGGAACGATGATTGGCGCGGATGGTGCGAACAATACGTTGGATGACATTATTAATGTGGCCAAGCGAGCCGAAGCTGCCGGTCTTGATAATGTCTGGCTGGCAAATATCTTTGGCTTTGACGCGATATCTACCTTGGCCATCATCGGTAGAGAGACGGATCGAATTGGGCTTGGCACAGCTGTAACGCCGACTTATCCCCGGCATCCTACCGCCATCGCGCAGCAGGCATTGACCACTGCAGCAGCCTCTAAAAACCGGTTTACGCTGGGTATAGGGCTGTCACACCAGGTGGTGATTGAAAACATGCTGGGGATGTCCTACGACAAGCCCGCTAAGCACATGCGTGAATATCTCGAAGTGCTGATGCCGCTAACCCGTGGCGAAACAGTGAATTATGACGGTGACCAATACAGTGTGCATGGGCTAGCGCTTGATGTTCCTGGCGCTGATCGAATGCCGGTGGTTGTGGCAGCGCTTGGACCTGTCATGCTAAAGATAGCGGGTGAACTGGCTGATGGGACGAATACCTGGATGGTCGGGCCCAACACCATGGCTAAGCACATCGTGCCTGGTTTAGGACGAAGTGATGCGACCATAGTGGGTGGTGTCCCGATTATCCTGACGACCAATGTAGACCAGGCGCGTGAAACCATTGGAAAAAACCTTGTGATGTACGGCCAGCTGCCCAGCTACCGGGCAATGCTGGATCGTGAAGGTGCAGCAGGCCCGCAAGATATCGCGATTGTAGGCGATGAAAACACCTTGCGCGGTGAAATAAAACGCTTCGAGGATGCGGGCGTCACGGATTTCAATGCTGCTATCATGGACGTGGAAGAGGGTGCTTATGATCGAACGCTGGAATTTCTGAGTAGCATGAAGTAGTTCCTCTGGCGCCTCGTCAGAGTTCTTCGATCCATGCCGAGGCAACCCTGGCTGCCTCGGCATAAACATTTTCTGCGGACTTTCGTGTTCGCTTTAGAATTTTGTAACTGTGGTCGGCGGTTTCAAGCCAATGTAATTGTGCGTTGGCTAGTGGGCCCGTGACTGACTGCAGCAGCGCTGCTTCGGCCAGAGTGTCTCGATCACCCGATAGAAATAGCATTGGTTCATCAATAGCGTTCAGGTGGTCCGCTCTTTTGGTCGCTGGTTTCTTGCTGGGGTGAAGTGGAAAAGAAAACAGAATAATACCGACCGCGCTGGTGGGTTGCTCGACGGCATAGTGGGTAGACATCCGCCCACCAAATGAATGTCCACCAATAAACAGTTTCGCCTTTGGGCAGAGCCGGTTAGCCGTCGCAACTGCCTGAGCGATGGTGGCGATGCACACATCAGGTTTGTCTACTCGCCGTTTACCTTCCTCCATAAAAGGGAAATTGAACCGCAGCGTGCTGATACCCACATTATTCAGAGCCGACGACAATGCGCTCATATGGTCGTGCTCAAAATTCGCGCCGGCGCCATGAGCTAATACGAGCAGGGCGCTGGCATTACCAGCCGGCGAATAGATTGCAGACAGCGCGGTGTTATCCAGTTTCAGGGTTTGCAAGTTGACAGGTCTCTTAGCGACGAATTGTTAGGGGACATCATAAAACTAAAAGTCGCTGGTTTGTTCTTCGGTCTGAAACAGCCAGGGCGAAAAGTCATGTGCTGGCCGTTGGACGACTGATCGGAAGCGGTAATTTTCGAGAGCCCTCGAGAACATATCTGTCGCCTGATCATGGGCTAATCGTAGTAAGGGGTCATGAGTGTCTAACATTACTCGCAAGTTATGTGTATAAAACTGACCATGGTTAGCATGAAACTGCAGATTGTCGTGTCAGAAGGTGAGGCTACGACCGCCGAGGCCATTATGCAGCGACCTGTTCAGGTGCTGGCAAGCATTGCGCTGCCATTCCGTGAATTGATATAAAATGTAACTTTGGAGAATACAATGGGCGCGCTCTCAGATATTCGAATAGTCGATTTCGGGCATTACGTCGCAGGTCCGTTAACCGGGATGTTGCTGGCAGACCAGGGCGCTACCGTGATCAAGGTTGATCCGCTCGGTGGGCCGACCTTTGATTCACACGCGAATGCGACCTGGAATCGCGGCAAGCAAAGCATCAATCTGGATTTGAAGTCAGCGGCCGATCTTGATATTGCAAAACGCTTGATAGCGCAGGCAGATGTCGTCATCGAAAACTTCAGACCAGGCGTGATGGATCGGCTGGGGCTGGGCGCGGTTGCGATGACGAAAGTAAATCCAACGCTGATTTATTCAGCCATGCCGGGTTTCTCGAATTTGGATTCACGTTCAACCCTTCAGGGTTGGGAAGGCATTGTCATGGCGGCAACCGATGTATTTCGCCCGATTGCAGATTATCGTGACATGGTTCAAATGTTGCATCGTGATTTATCAACGCGAATTGGAGAACCCGTGTTCACCTCTGAAATGATTGCTTCGGGTTTTGCAGCGCTGATTTCATCTCTTGCCATTACGACGGCGATATTTGAGCGAAACACAAGTGGTGTAGGGCAGTCTGTCGAAGTGCCTTTACACGATGCAATGCTTCAGGCGGTGGGAGTTTTGGCGATGACAAGACCGCCTTTTAGAGCCATCACCAAACCGATATTCTCGGGTTTTGACCACCAATATCAGTGCCTTGATGGGCGGTGGGTGCACATTGTCGCGACTGTTCCTCGTCATGCTGAGGCATTTTTGAATGCCGTGAATCGCGGTGACCTGATCGAAAAAGGGCTGGCGAAACGTGGCCTCGCAACAAAAACTGAGCTCAATGCTTTACTTATCCAGACCCTTACAGACGTTTTTAAAACCCGCACAGCATTCGCCTGGGAGGGTCTGTTTGTTGAACTTGATATTCCTGGTGCCCGCTGTCTTTCGTCGCAGGAGTGGCTTGACCACCCGCAAGCGACTCAAAGTGACCTTGTGGTCACGATTGAAGACCCATTGTTGGGGCCCTCTAGACAACCAGGCTTGCAGGTAAAGTTACTTGCAACGCCCGGTGAAATAACCTCACCGGCACCCACGCCGAATCAACATCGCGACAAAATATTGACTGAACTGTTAGCGCTTGAGCAGCGTGACGCCGTTGATAGGAAGCAAGTTGATCATCAAGTTAATGTTGATTTCCCGCTCGCGGGTCTCAAGGTATTAGACTTGTGCATAATCCTGGCCGGTCCTACCTGCGGTAGAAGCCTGGCAGAGCTTGGCGCCGATGTCATTAAGATCGATGATCCCAGTCGAGGTGGTGTCTTATATCATCATGATATTAATCGCGGAAAACGCAGCATACTTATTGATTTGAAAACGCCGGGCGGTTTAGACGTGTTTTGGCAGCTTGTTGACGACGCCGATGTCATTGTTCAGAACTACCGCAGTGGCGTAGTGGAACAGTTGGGGATCGACTACGAATCTATCAAGGCGCGTAAGCCAAATGTTATTTACGTGTCACTGAATGCTTTCGGCGATCAGGGCCCCTGGGAGTATCAACCCGGTTACGAAGAAGTGGTACAAGCATTGACCGGTATGCAAACCAGGTTTGGTGGCAACGACAGGCCGATACTGTGGCCCTATGGGGTTGTTAACGACTATGGAACAGGGTTCGCCGGTGCTTTTGGTGTCGTGCTCGCGTTAATAGTTAAAGCGTCGACAGGCAAGGGGCAACACGTTACATCGGCGCTTGCCCGAACCGCCGGCACCCTCCAATCTGCACACTTAATTGATTATGCGGAAAAAAAATGGGATGAACCTACAGGGCCATACTCGCGAGGTGCTTCTGGTTTCCAACGGCTGTATCAGTGTGCAGATGGCTGGTTGTTTTTAGGTGCCAGCGAGACCTCAAGTATCCCGGAAATTGTCGGTTTGAACGATGGTGAAGCGCTAGAACCGGCGATCGAAAGATGGTGCCTGGCGCGGAACCTTAAAGATGCAGTGTTGGAACTAACGACTGGAAAAAGTGCTGCTCACAAACTCACATGGATCGAAGATTTCTCGTCGCTCAAGTCGAATCAGGATAGAGGGCTCATCGTTACTAGACCGCATGCCGGGATAGGTGAATTACGTACGACTGGGCCCGGTTCGTGGTTTTCCAGATCAAAAATCCATATTGGAACCGCGGCATCTATTGCCGGTAGCGATGCCGGTGCGATTCTCGAAGAGGTGTCGCGCTGGGATCTGGATGAACTTGTTGCGTCCAACGCTATTGTTTTGCCGTGAGCTATCAAGATGAGTTTGCCTGATCCCAATGGGGTGAGATGTAGCGTGGTATCTTTTCTTGCTTGTCCACAGGCGTTAATAAGGCAGGGTATTTATCGATGAAGGCATTAAGACAATGAACAAGCCACCTAAAAGTAAAGTTCACGACCCTCGCAAGCTGGGCTGGATGAAAGGCTTCCCACCGCCTCATGATAAAGTGATTCGCTTCGCGGAAAAATCTTTTTACGCGTGGCCGCAACTGCGTTGGAGTCTGAGCCATATTGACGAACTTATGCCAACGAAGAGGGTATGGCGTGGGCCAGGTCCTTGTCGCGAGTTGCCTCAAAGGCCGCGGGTGTTCGATGACGCGATGATTGTAACGCTGAACGGAACGGAACTTTGTTGGGGTGATGCGCTTGAACAAAGTTATACCGATGGTTTGCTTGTGCTTCATCGGGGTGAAGTGGTGTACGAGGAATACTTTGGCGCTGGTGCGCCAGATGTTCGCCACATTATTCAATCAGCTAATAAGTCTTTTGTCGGCATACTCGCCGAAAGCCTAATCTATGAGGGGAAACTGGACGCGGATGCTTTGGTCCCTGTGATCATTCCAGAACTGATCGACTCAGCATACAGTGATGCGACCGTGCAACAAGTACTGGACATGCTTATTGGTATGGAGTTTTACGAAGATTACCTGGATCCGGAATCTGAAATTTGGCGATTTCATCGTGCTACCGGAATGTCCCCGCCTTCGAGCATGAATCAGTTTGAACTAGTTGCTGACGTTCTCCCGAAAGTAAAAAAAGCAGGGCGCCACGGCGAGGCTTTTGCTTATCGTGAACCGAATATATTTGTCCTTGGATGGATTGTCCGTCGGGCCGGGATGCAGGACCTTACGACGCAATTATCCGAGCGCGTTTGGCAGCATATTGGCGCTGAGCACGACGGATACTACATCATGGATCCAGGGGGTGCCGAATCATCCAGTGGATTCACCTTGCGAGATTTTGTCAGGTTTGGCGAACTCGTTAGAACGGGAGGTGCCATTGAGAGTAAGCAGATTATACCTGCGGCAGTCATCGACAAGGTTCTGCGCGGTGGGGATCAGGATCTGTTCGCTAAGGCGGGTTATAAGACTTTGCCGGGTTGGTCGTATAAATCTCAGTGGTGGATACGTCACTTAGCGGACAGAAATTGTGCTGTGGCCCGGGGTGCACATGGTCAGGTCTTATATGTAGATCCTGAGAATGAATTAGTCATCGGTCGGTTTGGCTCAGCGCCAAAGGCACCATCGACCCTGCTCGACGATATTTTCCTACCGATGTTGGACGTGATTACCGACAGATTGTCGTAGCGATTGTCTTATTGAATGCCGTAACTATAGTCTTGCTAACGGACCAGTTGGTTTGACATTAGAGTGGCACGTCGCTCACTATCTGTTCACAAGGAATAGCAACTTGTCACCAGAGCGTTGCAGCTTTAGCCTTGCGCTTGGCGCTCAGTCCTTAAGAAAAGGAAAAAGCAGGCGGTGGATGCTGCGGATAGCAGATGCCAAATACCGTGTGCCTGTAAAAGTGTATCCGGATCACATAAAGGGTGTCCTACCTTGCCCGTCTGCCAAATCGTAAATGCGCTCAAATAGCTGGCCACACCCAAAGCGAACCAAGGTAGATAGGTGCGTCGCGTCGGGGCAGGACCGGTGGCAAGGAGACCTGGCAGCCAAAACAGTAAGACCCACCAGAAACGTGTAGGTTCTGCCAACATCTCGAAAGGGGTAATGCCAAAGATCCCAGCAACGATAAAGCCCACGAATCCCGAGAGAACTCGTAGCCTCTGAGACCAGAACCGGTACAAAACCTCACTGATCACCCAAAAGGCGATCGACAGGCCAAAGAAGTCGAGATTGATTCCTAAACCCCAGCCATTCACTGCGCGACCGATGCCATAAACCAGCACCAAAGTCGCATAGATGCCTAACACCTGTCGAGGCGGCCAGCGTCCCATGGCTGAAACATTAATCATCCAGGGGATTAGAATGTACATCACCATGCTCAAGTTATCGGCCCAACCACCCCATGCCGTGTGGGTGCCGTGCATCAGTAGCGATCCGGGACCCAGCCAAATAGCTGCGCCCGAATAGAGTAAGGCAATAGGGCTGTGACCAAACATGATCCCGGTTCGCCCAGCCTCAACATCCCGTCCCAACAGCCAAAGCATCCAAAGACCTGCGACCATAAAGCCAAGATTACTGAGCGCATTCACTGGTTCATGAAA
>JGI26248J51725_1000858_pt1 | contig 10919 bp, 10 predicted proteins | sample SaaInlV_120m_DNA_2_FD_51725 | JGI IMG/M metagenome (IMG submission 51725) | reverse complement strand
CGACGGGTAATTCCATTCCCATCAAGGGCAGAATCAATCATTTGTTTGATTAGATCTTTTTGCATTGTAGAAATTGTATTAATTACGGTGTGAGAAATCCTACCATAGTTTGTATTAGTTTTCTTTGTATTTGAGAATGTTGACTAAATCTTCTGGTGAATTGATAAGTGTGAGACGTACTCATAACCGGGGACTTTTTTCCTAAGTCAACTGATTGGTATAGACTTCGTTTACAATATTTCTTCGAGTTGTTTGAAAAAATCTGGAAAAGATTTCTTGACGCAGTTTGGATTTTTAATGCGGATCCCGGGCACCTTGAGACCTGCCAAAGCGAAACTCATAGCCATGCGATGATCATCATAAGTTTCAATGTCAGTTGGGATGTAGGTTCCAGGGCGAATCTTTAAAAAATCTTCGCCTGATTCAACGTGGGCTCCTAACCGAGAAAGTTCCTGTTCAAGCGCCCCTATTCGATCTGTCTCCTTAATTCTTAAATTACCTATGCCAGAGATAGATGTTTCTCCTTCAGCAAAAAGAGCTGTGACTGCAAGGGTTTGAACGACATCGGGCATGCTATTCATATTGATATTAATTCCTCGTAAAGGATTTCCTTTTATGAAAATTTTTTCATAGGAACGTTCAATCGTACAACCCATCTTCTCTAGAACATTGAGGAAACCAGCATCTCCCTGAACGCTTTTAGAATTAAGGCCAACTAAAGTTACTTCACCTTGAGTGATTGCTGCTGCGGCAAGAAAATAAGATGCACTAGACCAGTCCGCTTCTATCGTGTAGTCCATTGCATGGTAGGTTTGATCTTCTGGGATATAGAACCGAGAGTGATCCGTGCACTCAACGTCTACCCCAAAGGTTTTCATTATGTCGAGAGTTATGTCAGCATAAGGTTTGGAGGTAAGTTCGCCAATAATATTGATAGTTGTTTCATTTTGAAAATAAGGTGCAGAAAGCAGGATAGACGTTAGGTATTGGCTGCTATTGTTTCCGGCAAGACTAACTTCCCTCCTGGAATGCCACCCCCCGGAATTTCCAAAGGAGGACAGCCATTGTTTTTTAAAGATCGAGCGTTGACACCTATTTGATTGAGCGCTTTTAACAAGTCTGAAATGGGTCGTTCCAGCATGCGTTTTTCCCCAGTAAGTTGAGTTGTTCCTGGAGAAAGAGCTGCGAATGTTGTTAAAAAACGCATAGTAGTTCCAGCGAGGCCAATAGAAATTTCGTTGCGTGGACATTGTATGTGTCCACCAGTTCCTGAAACTATGAAGGCGCAATCTTCTTGTTTGACAGGAATACCAAATTGCTCCAGAGCCATACGCATATATTTTGTGTCGTCGCTAAACAGAGGATTGCGTAAAGTCGAGGTACCTTTAGCAAGGGCTGCTATCAAAAGTGCTCGGTTGGTGTAACTTTTTGAGGCGGGACATTTTACTGTTGCAATAATTTTTTCTGCAGGGGTAATTACTTTCAAAAAACAGCCTCCATGTAGTTTAAACTATTAACTATAGCACAATCATAAAACTCCAAAAGATGCTTTGAAAGCGGAAGATATTAGGAATATAGGACTGGCTTGTTTCGACAGTTGGGTTTTGCTATCATCGCGAAGGTTTACAATGTAAATGAGTACGGTTAAAGCTTTTTATATTCATGGTTTATCCAGCTTTGTTATGGGTGAGGGCGGATTTAAAAAACAAAAAAAAACTCTTTGGAGGCGCCTCCATTTATGGTGGTATGGCAAAGAAGAGGCCGAACAAAAACGTCTCAAATCTTTTATTCCACTTACTCTATATACAATTGCAGTTATTTATGGAGTAATCTATCTTTCCATTCTCAATACGGTTAACCGAGGTAAGGGAATGGATGCGATCAAAACCTGGTACGGTGGTGATCGATCGGAGATAGTTAAAGCGCTTAAGGAAGAGAAAGAATATTTAGGGAACAGTTTTAAGAAAATGATTAGAAAAAGAGTCTCTGGAGGACGTTGATCTAAGCTTAAAAGGGTGTGAGGAAAAGATTGACTAAAAGTGGAGTTGCCGATTTTTTTTTATAGATTTTATTTGTGCATACTGCAAGGCCGTGTAATGGTTTTTGTGAAACATAAAAACTATAAAGTTCTTAATACTGTGCTTTACAAGTTGAAGTATTTTCCTGCCACGTACGGTGGCATATAATGATGAAACGTCTAGTACATATATTCAACATGTTTTACCTCCTGGGACTTTCTTTGTGGGTTGGGGGTATGTTTCTGCTCGGAATTTTGGTAGAGATTATCGTGCGAATCAAGCTTAAAGAACAGCCATTGCTAGCTAGTAAGGTAATGAATAGTATTATGGATGTGTTTAATATTGAAATTATTTATATTTGCATCGGGTTCATGGTTACCGCCGAAATAATTAAGTTGCTGGTAGGGAATTTTAGCAGGCTTGAGTTTGACCAACTAGGCGCTACTAAACGCAGATATGTTAAGGAATGTATTCTTGGCGTTATGATTGTGCTGGCAATTTATATGGGAAGTTTTCTGCGACCTGAAATGCACGAAGTGGACAAGTTGAAAAAAGCCAACCCAACGGATCAGAAACTACAGATACGTTTCGATCGTTTTCATTCAAAATTTGTCAATATTTATTCAGTTAACATGATCTTTGGGCTATCACTTTTCTACATTCATGGCAAGGAGATGACTCGGTTTCGAAAAACCCTTACTGAAACTAATGAGTCAAACTGATAGGTGAAAAATCTTTCATCTAAAGTTAGCTGCTTAACCCGAATCCATGACTGATCGACTATTATTATTTTTTGTAATTCTTTTTCTCTCTGTGATCTCTGTAGTATTTGCAGTGCATGCTGAGGAAGAGCATAAAGACGATTTTCTTGGCAGTCTGCAGCAGGCAAGGGCAGAACCCCTTTTTGTACAATTAGATAATTCATTGATGATTCGTATCCCGGCGGGGACTTTTAAAATGGGATCGAGTTTTGTGGAAAATAAAAGGCACTTGAAGAGGTGCCGTAAGCACGATAAGTCCTGCGAGTTATGGTGGTTTAATGATGAATATCCCGACCGACTTATTTTTCTTGATAGCTATTGGCTCGATATATATGAAGTGACCAATGAAAAATATCTTGAGTTTGTTTTAGCTACAGGGCATCGTTTTGCTTTAGATCAAACTTGTGAGACAGATAAATGCCGCGATGGCAATTTGTGGCAGGGGGCATCATTCCCCCCCAGAACCAAACACCAACCAGTGACACAAGTAAGTTGGCACGACGCAGATGCTTTTTGTAGATGGAGGGGTAAACGGCTTCCCTCAGAAGCGGAATGGGAAAAGGCAGCGCGAGGCCCGAGTGGCAACTTATACCCTTGGGGGGCCGGTTCGCCTAAAAACCGAGCTACTTATGGGAGGAAATGGCGTGGTGTTTTCACTATGACAGATGTGGGAACGTATTCTCAAGGGACTTCTATCTATGGTGCGCATGATATGGCGGGAAACGTTTGGGAGTGGGTCGATGATTGGTACGATTTAAAATATTACAATTGGAGGCGTAAAAAAAATCCAAGGGGACCAGCAGAAGGTGACTTTAAAGTGGTTAGGGGTGGTTCCTGGGTTAATTACCCTGATACTTTACGTAGCTCCTTTCGAAGGTGGAGTCAACCAGAAGTAAGGTTTAACGATACTGGGTTCCGATGCGCCAAAGATAACAACTTATGAAAACGAAAAGATCTGGCGAGCTAACCAAGCAAGAGAAAGAAAACCTTTCTTCGTATCTTTCAGATGTGGATGCGGATGTGTTTGTGATTAGCAACCTTAACCCAGAGGTGGTCGGTGCGGCTCTTGCACGCTATAGTCGAGCCCCGACAGGACTTAAGGAGACAGTGGTACGTGAATTTCTTAATCCGGATGGAACGCCCAATGAAGTCAAGGGGACCGAGCTCATTGATCGAGTAGTAAATAAATATGGAGATGAGTCCGTAGCAGAGCTTGCTGTTGCTCCTCTTTGCATCGAAAATGTTTCCAATTTAATGACGAAGATTATTGAAGATTGCAGAATAGGCGGTTCGCCGATTGAGGAGTCTACACGGTACGTTTTATATGATACGAAACGCAACGAACAGTGGCGATATGTTCGCCCCGAATCCATCATGAAATCCGGGTTAGCTAAGTCATATGTCCAGACGATGGACTTTTTGTTTGAAACGTACGCGGAATTGGTTGAGCCGATGCAGAACTTTTTTTGCAAAAAGCTTCCAGCGGAGACATTTAAGATCGAAGTGGAACGCGACGGTCTTGTTGCCATGGCCGGATCTAATGACTTAGACAATGACAAAGAAAAAAGGGCTCATCGCTTAGCCTATGGGTTTACCATACGAAGCGCAGCTTGTGATGTTATTCGCTGCATTCTTCCTGCTTCTACCAAGGCAAACATGGGACTTGTTGGAAATGGCAGGTTTTATAGTGGGCTAATCACTAAGCTTCTGTCTCAAGAGCTTGATGAAGGCTGGTTGCTCGCGGAGAATATTCGAAAAGCCTTGGATACGCAGATACCGACTTTTATTAGGCGAGCATCAAAAAATGATTATCTTGCCGAGAATCAAATCAGGATAAGAGAGTTTTCCATAGCTTTATTTAAAGATATTCCTATTCAAATGGTCCCAGAGGTTGTTCTAATCAAGGATCGAGTCGAAGACTATAGAATTAACCTCTTGGCAAACATTATTTTTCCATATGTACAGCATTCGACTATGCAAATCAGAAACATTGTTCGTTCTTTACCAAAAGAAAAACAAAATGAAATTTTATCTACAGTCATCGGTAAAAGGAGGACCAAAAGAGATCGGTCACCACGCGCTTTTGAGTATGGTTACCCAATAAACTTTGATGTTGTTACGGGATTTGCTGAATATAGAGACCTGCAAAGACATCGTATGTTGACCCAACAAAGGCAAGACATGAATGTATCACTTGGTTATTCGGTTCCAGAAGAAATTGAAGAAATAGGGCGGGGCGAAGTTGTCCAGGAATGTTTTGAGCGAGCAGAGTCACTTCATAGTGATTTGATCAAAGCCGGATTGGTCCGTGAAGCTCAATATGCTCCGCTGTTTAACCATTTTATTCGATGGAATATGGGGATGAACCTGAGAGAGTTTGGACATCTTACCGAATTGCGATCACAAAAGGCTGGGCACCCAAAATACCGTCGTACTGTTCAAGTAATGGCGAAGCTATATATGGATCGACACCCTGAAATGGAACCTATTTTACGCTTTGTTGATTATAATGATTATGATCAGGGGATTACTCGTGCTGAGCAGGAAGCACGGACTGCACGCAAAAGTTTGGCAACCGGTGTGTTTGACGACATGGACTAATATTTTAGTCTCAGGTAGATTTTTTTTATCAGATCCAATGTTTTTCGTTGATATTCGGTTTGGTTTGTTTATTATTGCCCTTTATTATTTCAAAATTAACCTTCCATGAAAGTGTGAAGTTATGAAGATTGGCATACCTAAAGAAATTCACGACGGTGAAAAAAGGGTCGCAACGACACCCGATGTAGCTAAGCAGCTAATCAAATTAGGTTTTGAGGTATTGGTTGAGTCAGGCGCAGGGGAAGGATCTCATTTTTCTGATACTGCTTATGCCGACGCGGGTGTGANAGTAGTGGAAGGTGCAAAAAATATTTGGGAAGTCAGTGACATTATATTTAAAGTGCGACCACCGGAATTNAATTCGAGTCTTAATTCTGAAGAAGTCGATTTANTGCACGAAAAACAGGTGATAATCACTTTTCTTTGGCCGGCTCAGAACCCAGACTTACTTAAGAAGCTAGCTGAGAAAAAAGTTACTGCGCTTTCAATGGACAGCGTCCCACGTATTTCCCGCGCTCAAAAGATGGATGCGCTTAGTTCAATGGCAAATATTGCTGGGTACCGAGCAGTAGTAGAGGCTGCGCAGCACTTCGGTAGATTTTTTACGGGTCAGATTACTGCAGCGGGGAAAATACCACCGGCTAAGGTTATGGTTATTGGTGCTGGCGTTGCTGGGCTTGCTGCAATTGGTGCTGCGAAAAGTATGGGAGCTATTGTTCGAGCCTTTGATACCCGACCCGAAGTTAAAGAACAGGTTGAGAGTATGGATGCAGAGTTTTTAGAACTCGACTTTGAAGAAGAAGGGGCAGGGACAGGCGGATATGCCAAGGTGATGAGTAAGGAATTTATTGAAGCAGAGATGGCATTATTCGCGGAACAGGCAAAAGAAGTAGACATTATCATTACCACGGCATTGATTCCAGGAAAGCCCGCCCCNGAGTTGATCAAAGAAGAAATGGTTATTTCAATGAAAGACGGTAGCGTGATTGTCGATCTCGCTGCAGAGCAGGGAGGTAATTGCAAGTTNTCAGAGGCGGGTATAGTAAAAAAGGCTCATGGTGTATCAATTATTGGTTATACAGATTTACCCAGTCGCCTTGCTGCTCANTCCAGTCAGCTTTATGGAACTAATTTGCGCCATCTTGTAACTGACATGTGTAAGGACAAAGATGGAAATATTACGGTTGATATGGAAGACGAAGTAGTCAGAGGAGCCACGGTTGTCAAAGACGGAGAAGTAACTTGGCCGCCTCCCGCTCCTAAGTTATCTGCGGCACCTCCGAAACAAGCGGAACAACCAAAAGATGTAAAACCTGCTGANGTTGCCGAAGAAAAACCTTCTTGGTTGGGGCCTCTAGTTACATTCATGGTTGGAGGGTTTGCTTTGTTAGGTTTGGGATCTGTGGCTCCAGCTTCATTTATGGCTCATTTCACAGTTTTTGTTTTAGCCTGCTTTGTCGGTTACATGGTGATATGGAATGTAACAGCAGCTTTGCATACTCCATTAATGAGTGTAACCAATGCTATTAGTAGTATTATCGTTATCGGTGCAATTCTGCAGATAAGTTCCGGAGAACGCATGATTGTTTGGATTGCGGGTTTTGCTGTGATGATTACAGCAGTTAATATAGTGGGCGGATTTGCGGTGACGCGTCGGATGCTCGAAATGTTTCGAAGATAGGAGTCGAAAAAATGAGTCAAGGTATTGTGACCGCTTCTTATATCGGGGCCACTATTTTATTTATTTTAGCCCTAGGTGGTTTGAGCAATCAGGAGACATCTCGTCGAGGCAATCTATTTGGCATAATAGGTATGACGGTTGCCCTTATCGTAACGATTGCCGGTGTTACCTCTAATGTTGAAATTCTTATTGGCGGTTTGCTAATTGGCGGGTCAATTGGATTGATTCTGGCAAAGCGTGTTCAGATGACAGAGATGCCGGAGTTGGTGGCAATTCTCCATAGCCTTGTTGGTTTGGCTGCAGTTTTGGTTGGCTTTGCTAACTTTATGGATTCTGCGCGGCTAGAGCACTATGCAGGCGTCGAGTTGACTATCCATGACATTGAAACTTATTTAGGAATTTTAATTGGAGCGATTACTTTTTCGGGATCTCTAATCGCCTTTGGAAAACTCAGTGGGAAGATAGGTGGTAACCCATTATTGTTACCTGCACGTCACTGGCTTAACCTCGGTTTGTTGGTTGCATCAATATGGCTTTGTTCTATGTTTGTTGAACAATCAGCTGTAGGTGGTGGATTGGATCCATTATTGATCATGACTGCAATAGCATTGCTGTTCGGCATTCACATGGTTATGGCAATTGGGGGTGCCGATATGCCGGTAGTGGTTTCCATGCTTAATAGCTATTCAGGTTGGGCTGCTGCCGCTACAGGATTCATGCTCAATAACGACCTTCTCATTGTTACAGGAGCATTGGTAGGCAGCAGCGGTGCTATTCTGAGCTACATCATGTGTCGAGCTATGAATAGAAAATTTTTAGCAGTCATTGCCGGTGGATTTGGTACAACGACAGGTGGGTCCTCTACCGCCTCCGATGCCGAACAGGGTGAAGTAATAGCTTTAGAAGCGCCTGAAGTTGCAAGCTTATTAAACGAAGCTAAAGAAGTCATGATCATTCCTGGTTACGGAATGGCCGTAGCTCAAGCTCAACATATCGTCTGCGAGATTACAAAAGCACTTAAAAAGAAAAAAATTAATGTTCGTTTTGGTATTCACCCAGTTGCAGGCCGTATGCCAGGGCACATGAATGTTTTATTGGCAGAAGCTAAGGTCCCTTACGATATCGTATATGAAATGGATGAAATCAATGATGATTTTCCGAATATTGATGTTTCGATAGTTATCGGAGCAAACGATATTGTGAATCCATCTGCCCTTACAGATCCAAATAGTCCCATCGCAGGAATGCCAGTCCTTGAATGCTGGAAGGGCAAAACCACCATTGTTTTAAAGCGGGGTATGGCAACCGGATATGCGGGTGTGCAAAATCCATTATTTTTTGAAGAGAATACTCGCATGCTGTTCGGAGACGCTAAATCAAGCTTGAATGCTGTATTTAAAAATTTTTAGTTGTTTCTCAATCATTTTTCTAGTTGTTGTCACACCCTTTCTTAGCTTTTTTTTAGTCAAGAACTGAATCAACACATGAGATAACGTGCTCTTAATGTGTCCTTCCGAAAAACGTTAACCTGACGTTTTCTAATAACTCAATGTTCTCTTGAAGGTTGTGATTTAAGGTGGCAAGAACTCGGTGTTTGTTTGAAGTGACGAGTGTTCCCCGGGGAAGGTAGTTGCTCCCACAAAAAAACAAGAGTAATATTCTCTTAATAATTTTCAAGAAACACTTTTGCCTCCTTTAATTCAGGGAAAACTAGGTCGGCATTTTTTAAAATAGATAGAATTTGTGAATAGTTCTCTTTAGCGGTTAATTTATCCCCATTAAACTTAGCAGACCGTGCAGCACCTATTAGGGAGCGAATGCGGTTCGGGTGACGTGCCAAAGAGATGGCGAACTGTTCTTTTGCTTTTTTTGGTTTTCCTGCTTTAAGATAAACCTCCCCAAGTAATTCGTAAGTTGGTTTAAGGATGCGTGGTGGACCAGACGGTGATGGTAGTTTTGCTTCAAATAAAGTGGCTTGTGTCGCGAGTTGAATGGCAGCCTCATAGTCTTTTTTATAAAGCTTTATCGCGGTCTCGATTTCCAATCCCCATACTTCTAAATATTCTGGTCGGTTGAAATGGTTTTGGCGAAATCCTTTTTCACGTATTACTTTTAATTCTACGGCATATTTTTTTGCTTCGTCATCTCCTTGCATAGCAGCGGCGTACCCACGGACAAAAGCATACCCGGCTTTAGAAAAGCTTTTGGGTTGCCACCCTTCAGGGGGCATAAGCTGTTTTGCTTCCTCCCATTGTTCCGTCTCTATTATAGCGGCAGCGAACATACGGTAGTAATATTTACCGGACCTTAAATTGGGGTTAGGTTTGGATTTTGCTGCGGCTTGAATTCCTTCTTGCATATCTTTTTGCTGAGTTTTAAAAATAGCTTTTGCTTTACCTATGAGCCCTTGTTGTAGGTACACATAGTGAAGCCACTGCAGACTGTGGTAATCGCGATTACTTTTAGGTAGTTTTTCTCGTTCCACCCATTTTTTTGAAGTGCTCCAGCCATTTTCATTTGATTTTTCTGCTTCAGACCACATGCCAAGTTGAATAAAGATATGTGCGGGCATATGCTGAGCATGATGTGATGCGGGTGCAATTTTGGCGTAGCGTTGCGCGGAAGGTAAGGCAAGTCGCGCTAAGTCAGGGTGATCAAATGCGTGGATTGCATAATGGGCCGCACACGGATGATCTGGGTTTTGTTCATAAACCTCTAATGCTATCGCACCAGAATTAATTCTTAGTTTTATTTTATCCCCCGTATTTCTAGCTATTCCTAATAAGGAGAGGCTGTAAAAACATGCGGCTTCTAGATCCTTTGGATATTTGATATAAATCTTTTTCATGGCATTTGAATAAGCATTATCGCGATTTTTCTTTTCACCTTTTCCATAAAGGAGTTGGACAGCTTGAATATAATCTTGTTCGCGCTGAGTCAACCCTAATAGGTCAGATATTTTGGAAAGAGCAACCTTGGCTGACTTAGAATCTTGCCGTTCCCAAAGAGGGGCGTTGTGGGCCATAGCCTCACCCCAGTAACCCATAGCAAAGGCAGGGTCCGCTTTAGTGGATCTCTGAAATTCTTTTAAGGCCTCTGGGTACCAAAAAGAATGAAGAGCTGCTACACCACTTATAAAGTGACGTTGTGCAAGCCCTGACCCAGAAGTGGGAAAGTCAACCTTGCCAAGCTTGGGTGATGCGTGAGTGGACTGAATAAAATGACTGGCGATAAAGCCAAAAAAAATTATCGTAAAAAAAAGCAGTCGAACAACCATAATAAAAAAGAGTTGGATAGCTAAAATGAATCAAAGTTGAAAAAAAAATTAGGCGAGCCTAAAGTAAACCCAGAAATTAATTTTTTTGACCATTTATATTTAAAGATAGAATATGAAGAAAAATCAGGATTTGTCCAGAATAAAATTAAGAAATGATATTCCCTTTGGTTCATTATTAATGGGCACTACGGGAGTGTTGATTGGCGTAGTAGTCGACAGCGAAATAGCCATGGTTATTGCGGGTATTTTGGGTGCTTTAATAGGCGGGTTAGTAGGCTGGGCGGGTGGAAGAGTTTTTTTGCTTATTATTTGCTTCGGTGTGCTGATGGGAGCATTTTTGGGTTATCGCACCGGTGATCGGGATATTCTTATTATAGCTTCCGGGACTGGTGGAGCTATTGCCGGATTTATAGGAGCGCAGGTTTCGCTATTTTTAAAAAATTAATGAAACTTTTAACATTTTTTTTTATAGCCTATTGTTTTTTATTCTCAAAGGATGCGCTGCAAGGCTCTTCTGCTCTAGAAAAATCAGGGTTTTCTGGAATGGTTTTAGTTTCTGAGGGGTTCTACACCTCTGGTTC
>JGI26248J51725_1000846_pt1 | contig 11023 bp, 14 predicted proteins | sample SaaInlV_120m_DNA_2_FD_51725 | JGI IMG/M metagenome (IMG submission 51725) | reverse complement strand
TGGACAAACTGACAGGCAAATCCCACAGCGGAAGTCCAGTTGTTCACTGGTATGATGTAAAAAAGTATGATGAGATTNTAGATTATATCAAAAATGAAACTGCNGANTTTGTAAANTGGTATGCATGGTTGCACAAAGAAATGCCAGAGTTTAGAAAGTTGTGGGATAAGGAATTAAAGTAAAAATTCTGCTGCGTCTATTCCTTCTTGTGTAATTTTTATCCAGCGGTTTCTTCCGATTTTTTCCACCTCGATAAACTTCCATTCCTTTTCTAGCGGTGCTATGATGTTCTTATCCAAGCTTGCAAATCTTGCTTGCGAGTGATTCTCATCCTCTGCATTCACTGTGATGATTTTTTGCTCTTCTGCAAGTTGCGCCATTTCTTTTTTTGTAATCTTTTGGTTTGGTTGGTCTGAGACTATTTTTAACGCTGCAAGCAGTTTTGGTTTTGGTGTTTGTATCTCGTATATTGGTAGGGGAATCGTATCTTTGATTCCAAATGACTGCTGCTTTCCCTCAAATGCCGCATAGCTTTCAGGTTCTGCATAGAACGGTTGCAAGTTATCGCACTCCTTTAAGACCATGCATGCCATCATACATGCGATTGCCTGTATTTTACTACCTGATGCAACGTTTACGTAAATGTAATTGCCTTTCTCTTCAGAAATAATGTCCTTGATTGATTTAATCGCTTTGAAGAGACTCAGCCTGTCACTGTATGCCACTTTGACCTCGACGCCCATCTTTTTGCATTCTTTTTTTATTTTCTCCATGTATGGCGTTGATTTGTCATTGGGGTGATTGTCATTGGATATTATCCATAGTTTGTCTGCCTTTGTTTGTTTTAGTGGCAGTATGATTCTGTCAATTTCAAAGCCTAAGGGGGCAATATGCACTCGAAACGTGGCTAGATTTGTCATTATAGTATGATTAGTATGCATACTATGGTGTTATTATTATTATCTATGATTATTGTATAATAACCAATGACAGAACAAAACGAAACACAAGAAGTGCAATCAAGTACAGATGAATCCAAAGTAAATGAGGTCGTAATTGTAAAAAGAAGAACCCTCATCAACTGTGAAGAATTTGTATCAATTCAGTTGAAATCCTCGTCTGGGACTATTGGCGGGTTACTAAAGAAAGCAATTAGTGCAACCCAATTACCGACACAAAAAAACAACGATATGAAATTGGGGGTCCGATGACTTTTTCTTTTAACCTTCATCAAAAAATTATTTTGTTATCGCAAAAAATTAATCTAAGGAATTTTGACATATGTGCTGTAAATTTTTTAAAAGGTGTTGAATCTTTTGGTAATTTAATGGATCAATTTACTAAGGAAATCAATGATAACAAAGTTTCAGATAAGAAAAATATGGATTCCGTTTGGAAAAAATCTAAAAAACAAACACCAATTTGGTCAAATAATGATTCAGACAATTTAGATAAAATTTGGGGCAAAAAAAATGATTAAACATTACTTTGCAAACTATTTTGAAAAGATCAAGGACACCAAAAAAGTTGCAAGGGACAAAAACGTCGGAGTATGGTGGTTGCCTGTCTTTGATTCATTTCTTATCACGCTATACATGTCATGGGAGTTATCTGTGGGGGTTTGGTTTTTGCTTGATGCGTGGCAAAGTGGCCAGGACTATGTCCCCTGGTACATGGACTCCCTGTGGGAAATCTCGTCGTTTTCACTTTCCATATTCATGAGCATCATCACATTCACAATCCTTGACAAGCTAATCCTGTTTTTCATCTACGTTCACTCGTATGCAAACAAGATTGTACTAGGGGGGATTGCAAAACTTGACATGTACCTGTGGAGAAAGACAGGACGAGATACCGTGGTTACCAACTTCATATGGAAACTGCAAAGAAAGTACATGGGCCGCTCAAAGAGGGAGCGAAAAATTATGGCCTTTGCGTTTGTAGGAATGATTGGAGCATACTATGGGTGGATGATACTAACATGATACTAACATGAGTTTTCAAATTAGTAATTGATCAAAACAACTAATTCGCAGTCTGAATGTTTTTTTAGTTCTAGTTGAAGTTGACTTTTTTTATTGAGCGAATAATCTGCTTGCTGATCTTATCCATAAGATACGTGTCCACGTACTCAAAGTTCTCGCAAATTACAAAGTTGTCAAGGAAAATCTCCTTCATCTGCGCCGTATTCTCTGCGGTGTTGTCCCCGACATAGATTCCGTTGCAGCTAATTCCCTTGTGATGCATCTGCTTTATCCCCTTTCTTGCGATTGCGATATCGGCATGCTCGTTTGGATGCCCGTCCGTAATTAGGAAAAACAGGCGTCTCTGGCTGGTCATTTTTTCAATCTCGTGCTTTGCATACCCTATTGCCATTGCAAGCGGTGTCTCTCCAAACGCCTCAAGTGAGCCAATCTGCGTCGGTTTTGTGATTTTCTTGATATAGCAATGGCCTGCTGTCCCGTTCCAGCCCATGATTGTGAGTCTGACATGGGGCAGGTCAGATATCGAGTCGTAAAGGGTTGCACACATTCGCTTGACTGTGTCCATGTGGTCCCCCATGGATGAACTCTCGTCTATTGCCAAGATGATGTCAAAGCCTGCAAACTTCTTGGAATTAACTAAGAACTTTCCAATCTTGTTAATTTTAAAATCAATGTATGCCTCAACGTCAATGTCCTCCCCCGTGGAATCGACCTCGCTCATTCTTCCGCCCTGAATTTTTTTAAACGTGCTTTTTAGTTTTCTGGAAGTCGTCTTGTTAAACTCGATTAATTCAGTATGCTTGTGCTCGTTCACGGTGATGTGACTTTGGATGTTGTTCCAGTTGGATTTTTCCACCACTTTTTTCTTTGAGATTTTTTCCAGCTCCTTCTCTACTGTGGAGATTTCTTTTTTTCCTGATTTTTTTAGCCTCTCACGTGTGTCCTCAAAGCTGGATTTGCTTTTGTCGTCAAGCTCAAATGGCGTTTTGAAATCAGAGAGAAGCTTGCTTTTTTTGTCCTCTGCTGTTTTTTCCTCCTTTGTTCCGCCGTCTTTTTCTTTTGACTTGTCCTCTCCCTCCTCCTCAATTTTTTCATTAATCACGTCCTCCAAGGTTTTTGAAGACTTGTCGTCATTTTGTTCTGAANTTGTTTTTGATTCCTCNGTGCCGTCCTTTGACTTTTGGTTTCGAACATCATCACTAAGAAAGTCCTCCAGTTCCTGGTTCTCGTTTTTTTCCTTCTTTCTGAACAAAAATTCCTGGACCACTTTTTCCCAGTACATCAAAGCCAGATCATATGCACCCTTCTTTCCTGTTAACTCCACTGCTTTGATATAGTCAATGGCAGCTTTGAACTCACTTTTTAGAACCAAATCAATCTGATCATATCTTGCATAACGTAGTGCTTCTATTGGGTCGATTGGAATTATGTCATCTGGGACCTGTTTTTTAAAATTCTCGACTCTTGCATCCACAAACCTGTCGTTTGCACCAGGATAAATTTCCCCATAGCATGACTCGACACGCCTGATTTCCAGGATATCGTAGATAATTTTTAAATTTTTTAAAAGCAACGTGTGCTGCACCTTGGTCGTGTCTGGTTTTACCGTGTCGAGGTATTTTTTGAATTCCTTGTCGGGGGAATTGAAAATTATTTTTGACAAGACTCTTTCTAGCTTTGTTTTGGGGGTTTCGGCCTCCGGTTCGACCCCCAGTCTTATCTCGTATTCTGCACCGGTATTGTCTAATTCAGCTGCATTGCCATCGACAAGATTTAGCTTGATTTTCTTTTTTTTTAATTGCTCAAAGATACCAATCATGTTGTGGTATATTTCATATTCAGAATTTTTTTCAAAATTTAGATTGCTGCTTTCTGAAATCAGAAACATTATTGAGTTTTCTTTGACGTGTCAAACATTTCTTTACCAAAGATGCTCTCTATACGTGACTTGATTGTATCAATTTGATCCTCTGCATCATAGTTTCCTAGAATTTTTAAATCTAATACCAGCTGCTCTGCACTGATTCCCTTCACTGACTTGTAGCTGCGGTAAAGGTGAAATGCGTCGGATATGTCTCTGGTAGATATCGCATAGTCCAGGCTTCCGTTTTTCTCAAGAGCTCTTGTCTCCATTGCCAATAGGAATATTCCCTTTGAGAATTCCTTTGGAATGTCAGTGAGGTTTACCATTGACATTTCGTCTTTGGTCTCAGGATAATTCCAGTTCCAAATTGCAAATCTGCTTTTTAGATCCTGGTTAAGCTCATAAATTCCTCCGTTGTTGCTTGGGTTGCTTGTTGCAAAAACTATTAGCTTTGCATCCTTTTCCAAGTGAAATATTTTGTCAAGGGCATCAACGTACATTCCAGAACGCCAGTCAAGTAGGGGGTTGAGTAATTTTTGCATTGCTGGTGCCAGTGAGCCGACTTCCTCCAGACAAAGAACTGCAATCTTTGCTTTGTTTGCAAGCTCAATTGCCGTTGGAATCACACCAAGCTTGAAGGGGGTAGTTCCGCTTTTGTGAATTATAGAGCGGCCTACGAGGTTACTTTCCTTTGTTCCCTCGCTGCAATCGTATTGAATGAATGGCATTTTTGTTTTTTTAGATGATACCCATTTTGCGATACTGAGAGTCTTGCCGATTCCTTTCGGTCCCTGAATTAAGAGAGGCTTTCTGCTTGCAAGTAGCCCGTCATAGATTTTAAACTCGTTTCTAATCTCGTGATATGCCGGCACCTCTCGAACATAGTGATCCTCAGGTGTTACTTGGATGTACTCCAGACTTGCAGGGTTGATCGCAGATGATTCTTTACTCAATTTACTAACCTCGTGTTTTTATTTTTTAAATTATACATGCAGATGTGGTGTTTATCTCTCTCAATTAAACTGTGCAGTTTAACACACGAGTCCCAAATTCCGTTGTTATTACAATCTAAATTCGCAGACATTCTTCAAACTGCACGCATCGCATTTTCGTTTGTTGTTGTGGTGCTGTGGCTCTGTAATGTTTACTGCGATGCCGGCAAACCTCTCAAGTGACGTGTGCAGATAATTCAGTGAAAACGAATCCTGAACTTCGGAAAATATTTTGTACGGCTCTTTGGTTTTTCTGTCACAAATTCGAAGCTGCCACTGTTTTTGCGTATGCGGCATGTCAAAATAGTCATCAGGGTTTGCCCTTCTCTTCGAGGAATAGTTTGAGTTAAGATATGCCAAGACCTGCAGCAACTGACCTGGGTATGGCTGCGTTTTGGAATCATACGTCTGCGGCTTTGCTACAAACTTGTCGTCCTGAACTATCAGGGTACCGTCAACCCGCATGATTTTATCAATTCTTCCAGATAGAGACACCACGACGTTTTCGGTTGGAAATTCAAAAGGAATGGTTAGCGTGGTGTAGATGTTTTCACGTGCAAACTCGATATCTCTTTTCTCGTCCTTGATTTCAGTTAGGGTTACAGGTTCCAGTTCGGCATGTTCTTTCTCGTAAACGTCCTTTTCATGATGTGCTTTTGTTCCTTGAATTAATGCCTGGGACGGTCTAGGTTTTACTCCCTGCATTGATAGTGGAACTTTATACTCACAATATCCTAGCGAATCTGAAAAGTCTGTAACTGCAGCTAGAACAAATGTGATGTCATTAATTTTATTTATTTTGATCATGTCTTATGGTGTGCCTTTCTAATTGTCTCATAGCCCTCTTGCCAGGGATTTTTTTTCTAATATTTTTTTACATTTAGAAAATTGCATCATCATCATTAATCGCTAAACATTTTACGCATTTATCTTATTTCCTATGTGATGTCTTTGCCGTAATAATTTACGTCATGATTTTCTACTAGGCATTTTTCTCATATGCACTATCTTCAGTTACGTTATCGTTACCCGTTGCCTTCAATATGCCAACATTATTTCAAAATACGACTAAAATCTACTCATTGCGAGTATTTTTACGATTTTTTATTTTGATTAATTTTTAACCTTCACTCTGTTATGTTTTTCATGATTGAAGATTCAAGTTCACAGTGGAACGGGAACGGAATACATAAAATTACTGGAACAAAGTATGACGAATTAAGATTTGACATAGAGGGAAATAACAGACGTGGTTTTAACAAGGACGGAATTCATAAAATTACTAACCAAAAGTGGGATGAGGAAGATTATGATTGCAGATTGTTTCACAAAGACACAGGAATTAACAAACACACTCGAACAAAGTGTGCTGAAGACGGGTATGACATGGACGGGTATGACAAATATGGATTCAACAAGGACGGTTTTACCGTAGACGGGTTTAATCAGTATGAACTTGACAAGGACGGGTTCAACAAGGACGGTTTTAACAAGGACACCGGTTTTAACAAGGACACTCAAAGCAATTTTGGTAAAGACGGATACAACCTGGACGGATACAACAAGGACGGGTATGATGCGGACGGGTTTAATCTGGACGGATACAACAAGGACGGGTTCAACAAACACACTCAAAGCAATTTTGGTAAAGATGGGTATGACATGGACGGGTATAGCAAAAACGGGTTTAATCTGGACGGATACAACAAGGACGGGTTTACCAAGGACGGGTATGACAAGGACGGTTTCAACAAAAATAAACTTTATAAAAAAACTGGAAAAAAGTACAACGAATTTGGCTTTGATGTAGATGGACTACATGAAAAAACTGGAAAAAAGTACAATGAATATGGCTTTGATATTGATGGCAACCCTGAAGATGGCTCTGTATTTACATTGGGATAGAACATTGTTCATCGCATCATAATTTTATTTATTTTCATTTGATACTCGTAAACTGATATTGCAAGGAATTAGAAGACTTGAGATGTGTTTTGCGTTCTCATGACGGAGGCTGAGAAAACACAGGTGTGATTAAACCAGCTAATTGAAAATTTTGCGTCCTGAAGAGATATGACGTATCGACGTTCTTTATCCCACCAAGACTAACATATTGTAGATCGCACTAGTATTTGTAGATCGCGGTTCAATGGTTTTTTTATAAAATTGATGACAATCCGTGACTCGTACAGTGTGTTCATGGCGCTTCTTGCATGGAGTTCAGCGGATTATCACCTTGACTGTACAGGATAACTGATCGTGAGTTTAAGAGGTGGGGGTTATTTCAGAATGAAAATTGTTATGTATGAATTGCAAAAATTTTAGTTTGACGGGGAACTTTTGTATTCAAAATATTCCTGAATTTCCTCAGATAACTTTTCAATCATTTCTTTGTCGCCAAAATCCCTTTTTTTTAGTTCCTCCCATGTCTCCTCGATTCCCTGCCTCAATACAAACAACGTTCTCTTGTCATCGCAGTGCATGCACTGATCATGTGAGGATGGGATTTATTTTCTTCTGATTTCTTGCTTGCAAATGTTTTCTACTTCAGATAGTCCAGAAAGATGGGATGGATGAGTGGGTTGTTGGACAGGTAATCATACATCCCAAGATTCATTGTTTTAAACATCTCAGAAAATAGTTTTCCGCTTGCAATGTCCGTGGTAAACATTAGCGGAATTAAGTATGCGCAATCATCTATTGATTTTTTTAAATTGATTGAGTCCTGGGAATCGTTCAGGTTCACAAGTGCGCTCCACTGCCGTTTTACCTCCGCCTCTTTGCTTTCAAGAAATTTGATTCCATCGTCAGTGAGTTCGGATAAATCGTGTGGCTTTAGTTCCAATCTGGCATAGATGTTTCGGATGATNTCCTTGTCGTTTGCGCTTAGTGACCGTGCCGTATTTTTGGTATACTGCTTGTATTCTACGGAGTTTAGCCAATTTTGTATTTTTAATTTTAATTCTGGGGACGGCTCGTGGCTCATTTTTTTCATAAACCCGCAGTCAAATAATTTTTCACAGCTTGTCACCAAATCAAGGGCGTTGATCNTGATCATTACTTTCAAATCCGTATAGTGCATGCATGAAAGAATCACGTAATCAAGGGAGGTGAAGTTTGAAANAATTTTATCAGAATCTGTTTTTTCCATTTTATCTAAAACTATTGCACGTCGGAAGAGCTGTGTGCGGACGTGACATACTTGAAAACCTCATCAATTAGTTCCACACTCAACTCTGATTTTATATCTGCAGGAATTACCTTGAGGACAAAATCATACATCGTGGTATTTTTAGGCAATTCTTCCCTTTCTTGCAACAGGGAGAATACGGCAATTCCGTTTGAGATTATTGAAATTATCTTCTCTCTGTTGTTTAGCGTCATGATTATTATCAAAAATTCTATTTAATTAATCTAAAACTGTCTAATTATCAGATAATCTTTGAGATACATTGAATGGTAATTTATGAAGATTAAGTAATACTTGATAATAATCAGATAATTGACTTGTATCCGTCCTGTTTCTCAATAATGTGCAACAACTCGGGACTGGTTTCTGCTAATTTTAGATCTATTNTCATTCCATGGCCTACAGCACCGCCCTCTGCAAACTCCTGGGATGCATGGTATCCTACGTATACTGCAACAATTAGGAACATTGCAATAACAAGTCCGATTATGATGTTTGCCATATTGTTTTGAATTTCTCTATTAGGTGACTATAAAGATTGTGAAGACTGATAATCGCATCATTCAATTTGAAAAAATTAATTACACCAAAAAATACGGGAATATTATAAATCATGATTGAAACTGAACTGGGAAAATTACGCAGATCACACTATTCCAACGAACTGAACGCCTCAATGGACGGGACTCAGGTCACTGTGATGGGGTGGGTTTTGACAGTCAGAGGTCACGGAAACATCAGCTTTGCAACCGTTCGAGACAAGAACGGTGACCTTTCAATTGTTGCAAAAAAGGGAGACTGTCCTGACGAGATACGTGAAAAAATATCGTCACTAAAAGCACATTCATCAATAGGGGTAATCGGTACGATAAAGGCATCAGAGAAGGCGCCAAGCGGATTTGAAATCATTCCAAACGAGTTGCGCGTATTTTCCGAGGTTACGACAATTCCGCCATTTGAGCCGACTGCTAAAACTGTGAAAAACATCGACACCCGCTTAGAGGTAAGACCGATTGACCTTAGACGCGATATTTTGCAGCATGTTTTCAAAACCCGAAGTTTGGTTCTGAAAACAATCAGGGATTACTTTATTGATCAAAATTTTGTTGAAATTAACACTCCAAAAATGATTGCAACAGCTACTGAAGGCGGAGCTGCATTGTTTCCAATATTTTACTACAACAAGGAGGCATTTTTAGCTCAAAGCCCCCAACTGTACAAAGAGCAACTAACGATGAGTTTTGAAAAAGTTTTTGAAATTGCACCTATTTTTAGAGCAGAGCCGTCAAGGACAAATAGACATTTGGCTGAGGCAATTTCCATAGATTTGGAGGAGGCATTTGTTGATTACAATGACGTAATGAGCAGAATAGAGGACATCATCAAAGTTTCCATCAACGCAGTTAATGATTATATTCAAAAAAATCCTGGTTCGGAATTTGCCCCAATTACAGTTCCAGAAAGCATTCCTCGATACACATACGATGATCTTGTAGACAGGATGCAAAAAGCAGGTGCAAAAACAGAATGGGGTGACGACCTGTATCCTTCAAATCTTAAAAAAATAGGACTTGATGGTTTTTACTTTATCACAGACTGGCCTTTGGGTCCAAAACCATTCTACGTAAAAGACAGCAAATCCAATCCTAAGATTTCAGAATCATTTGATTTGATGTTCGGGGATCTGGAATTGTCCTCTGGAAGTACAAGAATTGAAAAACGTGACGAGCTTGCTCAGAGAATGAGCAACAAAGGCATGAAGACGGACTCCTTTGAGTATCACCTTAACGCCTTTGATTACGGAGTCCCGCCCCACGCTGGTTGCGGAATTGGTCTTGAGAGATTGATCATGGCCTTGACTGGAACTGAGAACATTCGCGACACCACATTTTATCCAAGAGACGTGGACAGACTTACCCCGTAAAAGTTTGTAATTCTAATATTCTCATTGGACAAAATTTTAGATTCCAACAATCAGAAACAATTTCATAAATACCCGTAATTCTTAGAAAATAAATTGAAACCTGTTTTCATTATTGCGATAGTGGCAGTTGCCATGATTGCAGCTGTGACGCCAAGTGTTTTTGCAGAAACTTCTGTCCAAGAAAACTATGATCCTTTTTCAAGAGAGCAGTGTCGTAACGAGACTCACGTTATTCCGGACAAGTACATCTATGAATCTGGAGAAAAGATAGCATTCACCGTCGAAATATTTGATCCATGTTATCCTGCACGAGGTAACGGGTACTATGATTTGGAATTGTGGATAAAAGGTCACGTTCCTAATGAACTGAAATCTGATGCTGAAGTTCGAAAGGATGGCGTATCAATTGAAACAATTCCAATTAAAACAGGCCAACAAAAAACATTTGAGTTTACTCCAGAAGTTTTAACGTGGACACAGGAATATCTAGTGCTAGAAAAAATTGAAAACGAGATGAATGAATTAATCCAATATGATCAAGAAAACAATAGAATGTTTGACGAGAATGGTGATGAAACACATCTATCATTTGTTGTCTTGGCATCAGAAAATGCTTCAGAACCTGCAACTTCTGAAGGCGGCTGTCTAATCGCAACTGCAACATACGGCTCAGAGATGGCACCGCAAGTTCAGCAACTCAGAGAGTTAAGGGACAACCAATTGCTAAACACAGCATCAGGTACAGCATTCATGGGAGCATTCAACGATGTCTATTACTCATTTAGCCCAATAATTGCTGATTACGAGCGCGAAAACCCGTACTTCAAGGAGGCCGTAAAGATTGCAATCACTCCAATGATTTCATCATTGTCACTAATGGAGAACGCAGAGTCTGAATCAGAAGTATTGGGAATTGGACTATCCGTTATTGCCCTAAACCTTGGAATGTATCTCATACTTCCAGCTGTAGTGATTGTTGGAATTAAAAGAAGAATTTTTTAAAATCAGAATAAGTTGTGGGAATGAAAAACAATTCAAATGATCATAAAGTTGCTTTATTCAGAATTT
>JGI26248J51725_1000845_pt1 | contig 11038 bp, 14 predicted proteins | sample SaaInlV_120m_DNA_2_FD_51725 | JGI IMG/M metagenome (IMG submission 51725) | reverse complement strand
TTCGAATCTCGAAGATAAAATGAAGCTTGCAAGAGCAACAGGACAAACAACCTATTCTCAACATGATTTGGGAATAACAACTGAGATTTCAATTAGTTCAAAAGACTTTAGCGGTAAAACGATCAACCANGAAGTTAAAAACCAAATGAATCATCTCAGAAAATGGCAACAAAGAGTAAGGGTATCAACACCAAAAGAAAGACGACTTGCAAACGTTTTAGCAAAAATGGGCGAAACATGCGAATCACTTAATCTTTCAAAGAACGTGTTAGAAACTACTTCAATGATATACAGAAATTTAGACGGACACATAGACGTTAAAGGAAAATCAGTAGTTTGTATNACAGCAGCTACAATCTACATGGCATGTAAACAATGTGACGTAGTAAGATCATTAGAAGAAATTTGCCGAGGAATTGTTCCAGGAAAAGATGTTAAATCAAAAACAAAACTTGCAGCAAGATATTACAGAACCATGGTAATGGAAATGGGCTCATTAAAAGCTCCAGTACTAACCATGGACAAATACATCTCAAAGATAGCAAACACAACACAAACCGAGGTTAGAGTAGAAAGGTTAGCCTTGGAAATTGCTGAAAAAACAAAAGATAGCAGCATTTCAGATGGAAAATCACCAAACGGAATTGCTGCAGCGTATCTCTATGTTTCATCAGTACTACTTGGACAAAATATNCTACAAAGAGACGTTTCAAGTGTTGCAGGAGTTACAGAAGTTACTATCAGAAATAGATGTAAAGAGATTCTAACAAGTCATAAACTCAAAATTACATTGAGACCATCTCTGGCCAAATGTTAACACACATCCCCACCCCTTTTCATTTTATTATTAAAAANACCAATTAGGATTAGCTAAATTTCGTCGGTATTATATAGAGAATAAAAAATATTTTAGACATGGTAGTATTAGAAATTAAAGACTTGCACGTCTCAATAGGAGATAAAGAGATCCTCAAAGGGGTCAATCTAAAAACAGGTCCAGGAGAGGTACATGCCATTATGGGACCAAACGGTTCAGGAAAAAGTACACTAGCTTACACACTTCTTGCACATCCAAAATATCAAGTTACCAAGGGAGATATTCTATTAGACGGTGAAAGTATTTTAGAATTAACAGCAGATCAAAGAGCAAAAAAAGGATTATTTTTAGCATTTCAATACCCAACTGAAGTTTCAGGAGTAGGATTTTCTCACTTTCTAAGAACAGCATACAATTCTCTAAGTAAAGCAATGGATGGAGACGACAGAGAAGTATTCATCACAGTAAGAGAATTTCAAAAATATCTTAAGGAAAACATAGCCAAAGTAGGATTAAGAGAAGAATTCCTTTCAAGATATCTCAACGAAGGTTTTTCAGGAGGAGAGAAAAAACGTGCAGAAGTATTGCAAATGGCAGTTTTGAAACCTAAAATTTCAATTTTAGATGAACCAGATTCAGGATTAGATATTGACGCAGTTCAATCAGTAGCTCAAGCAATCAGCAAAGTTTCAACAAAAGATGCAACAGTAATAATCATCACACACTATGCCAGGATTCTAAATTTCTTAGACAAATTAGATTACGTACATGTATTTGCACAAGGCAAAGTACTACAAACAGGGGACTCATCTCTTGCACAAAAATTAGAATCAGAAGGTTATGAGTGGGCTTTAGAAAAATCAGCATAACCAAATTTTAAAAAAAATAAGTTACAAAATTCAAGTACAATTTTCCAAGGATCTCTTAAAAATTGAAAAAGCGCAAACATGAGTTAGAATTAAATAAAAATCAATCAAAGGTTGAGGGAATAAAGAAACCATTAAAAAAATTGCAAAACATTTTGCAACATATACAGCAGTAGTAGAAATCAAACAAGGTCATAAATCTAAAGAAAAAATCACAGCAATGTCAACAGTGAATAAGATGTTTTTTATTTAAATAGGGTTGTAGAAATTAAAAATTATGTCAGAAAGTAATGAACAGTATTTTTTTAATTTCTCGTTTTTTAAAGTTGATCCAAAATGGAGATGGATGGCAGATTTGGCAAAAGAGGAATCTGCNAAAGAAGTAGAAAACATCATAGGCAATTCAAAAATAATGTTTAGATCATATTCAAATTTAGGATTAAGAGACGATNCAGACTTTCTATTTTGGTTTGCAGCACCTACAGTTGAAGAAATTCAAGCAGTTATTGAAAAATTATACAAAACAGTATTTGGAAAATACATCATCCCATCAAGAACATATCTGTCGTGTACAAGACCGTCATTATACGTAAAAGACCAAAAAGCATTAGGCTTCATCACAGGCGATGATCCCAAAAAGCATGTCATAGTTTATCCATTTACAAAAACTAGAGAATGGTACCTCCTACCAAAAGAGAAACGTCAAGAAATTATGGATGAGCACATAGCAGTTAGTAAAAAATATCCACAAATAGTACTCAATACAACATATTCATTTGGAATTCATGACGAAGATTTCATGTTAGCATTCGAGGTAGATGATATCAGAGATTTCCAAAATCTAATAATGGATTTAAGAGAAACACAAGTATCAACATATGTAGAAAATGACATTCCAATGATTGTCTGTGTAAAAAAAGACATCATCCCATTAATCACAAGTCTAGGATAAACATCTAAAACAAGATTCACTGATGCAAATCTTGCATAAACATAAATGATGAAATTTCAATAAGTAAAACGTAAATGATGAAATTAAAAGGAGATAAAAATTGAATTACAATAAACTAGGAAAAACAGACATCAAAGTATCAGAAGTGGGATTTGGTGCATGGTCGATTGCACTAGATTGGTGGGGTAAAAAAATCGAAGAGGACGAAGCAAAAAGAATGCTGAAAAAAGCATATGACTTAGGGATTAACTTTTTTGAAACTGGCGACATGTACGGGAAAGGAAAAAGCGAGAGGCTCATCGGAGAGGTTTTCAAAGACATGAGAGACGAAGTTGTAATATCTACAAAATACGGATATGATTTTTCAGAAGTAGAACAAATAGGACACAAGGAATTACCTCAAAAGTTTGATGAAGATTTTACTCGAAAGGCATTAAGAGAGAGTTTGAAAAGATTGCAAACAGATCATTTAGACATGTACGGATTACACAATCCAAAATTAAATCACATCAGAGATGATTCAATTTTTAATGTGCTAGATAGTTTTGTTGCAGATAAATCAATTAGCACGTATCAAGTAGCTTTAGGCCCAGCAATTGGATGGACACAAGAAGGCATGGAAGCAATGGAAAGGCCAAATGTAAGTGCAGTTCAAACAGTATACAATATTTTAGAACAGTCACCAGGCAATGATTAATGAAAAAAGCGGAAGAAAAAGATGTGGGAATTCTAGTTAGGGTTCCAGAAGCATCAGGAATACTAACAGGAAAAGTTAATGCTGAAACAAAAATTGATGAAAAGGATCACAGATCAGTAAGAAAAGGGGAATGGATTAAAGCATCATTAGCAAAAGTAGAAGTTCTAAAACCAATTGCAGAAAGAACAGGTTTAACCATTACAGAGCTATCAATGAAATTCATCATGTCAAAGAAAGGATTCGCATCAGTATTTCCCACAGTGATTAGTGAAGAAGAGATTGTAAATTATGTTGAAATGACTAAAGGGGGATACATCCCAGCATCTGACATGAAAGAAATCGAAGAGATTTACAATACATGGCCATCTTATGAATTAAAAGCAACACCACAAACAGACTAACTTCCAAATGGATACTCCAATAAATTCAGAAAAAACTATAGAAATCATTGAGAGGATGAAACTAGCCAAAATTGGCAAATATAAAAAATGGCAATCAATAATTAAAAAAATTAAAAATGATCAAGTGCTAAATCCAGAAGAATTGAAATATTATTCAAATTTAACTAGAATTTATAAAAATTCAAGCATCACAACTAGAAGTAAAATTTATCATACAAAATTATCACCAGAGGATGAAAAACCGCCATGTAAAGAATGTGGAGAATATTCACTATACTATTGCAACATGAATGATCAATACTTTTGCAATATTCACGTGGTTGGGCACGATAAAAATGAAATTTAAGCAGCAGTATCTTCTAAGCTAAATGAATTTTCAACAAAATATTCAACTCGAGTTTTTTTAAATTCACGGGAACTGAAAAGGATTTTGTATTCATCAACGTTGATTTGGTCTTGAATAGTTTTAGCTACGTCATATGCTTCATCATGTGTTTTGCAATGGATCATTGAAAATACATTATATGGCCAATCATCGTAAGTAGGGCGCTCATAACAATGACTAACCTGAGGAAATGATCCAAGTGTTTNACCAACAGAGGTNATCCTATCTTCAGGAACTTTCCAGACAATCATACCATTTGCAGTAAATCCAACTTGCCTATGTCTCAAAATGGCTGCAAATCTTCGCATAACACCCACATCTTCATAGTGCTTCATTTTTGCAAATACTTCATCTTCAGTAATACCAAGATTTTTTGCAGCATTTACAAATGGTTCATCAATAATTTCCATGTCTTTTTGTAATTCACGGATAAAATCTTTATCTTGTTCTGTAGGTTTAAACTCAATATTTTTAATTTCTTTTTTTTCTTCAGATGGTGCAATATCATGTTTCTTATCATCTACCAAGTCAAGCTTTACACCAATTTTGAATAATTGCAAAGTTGGAAGCATTCTAACTTTTTTTATTCCTTTTAGAACATTAAATTTTTCAAGCTCGTCATTTAGATCAGAGCCAGGAGGTACAGCTAAAGTAAACCAGAGATTAAACTGATGATCACGCTCATAGTTATGACTTACTCCCGGATGACGATTGATTTGACTAGCTACATAATCCAATTCATCATGTTCAATCTCCATTGCAACCAATGAACTAGTGTAACCAAGTTTTCGGGTATCAAAAATTGCACTCAATTGTCTCAATACACCAATTTCTTTAAGATTAGTTAATTTTTCTTTAATTATTTCAGGAGTAGTATCAAATTTTTTAGCAATAGCATCAAAAGGTCTAGTAACTAATGGGAACGTCCATTGAATTTCATTTAGAAGTTCCTTATCAGATTCGCCTAAAGAGGACAATAAGTGAATTAATCGGAGATTCAATTAAAAATGTAGCTAGTATTTCACACAGTGATTTTCAATACATAAATAGAAATCGCAGTGTCTTGGATCGATGATAATAAATCTAAATCTTGAGGGTAAAAAAATTATTGTTGTGGGAGGAGGAAATGAGGCAGAAAAAAGAATAAAATCAATCCTAAATGAAAAATGTGAAATCGTAGTTATTAGCGATTCTGTAAATACCCAGATTTCAAAACTAGTAAAAACAAATAAAATTATATTAAAAAAACAAAAAATTGAAAATACAAAATTTATTTTAGAATTAAAACCAGATTTAATAATTACAACAACAAATGACAAAAAAATTAATCAAAGAATAATCAACTATGCAAAGAAAAAGAAAATAATAGTATATAGTTCAGATAATCCCGAAGACAGCGATTTTGCAAATGCGGCCATTATTGATTTTGAAAAAATGATTCAAGTCGCAATTTTCACTGGGGGTAGGAGTCCAATAATGGCAAAAAAAATTAAATCAAAAGCTGAAATTGCACTAAAAAAAGCTATTTCAAAAGAGGATATCGCTCAAATTAAAATACAAAAAATATCACGAGAATTATCCAAATCATTCCAACTCAATTTGAACGAAAAGAATTCCTACGTAGCATCATGACTGACAATCATATTGATCAGTTAATAAAAGACGGGCAGATAAAAAAAGCTGAAAAGCGAGCAATAGAGATACTAAAAAAATGGAAATGAATCAAAAAATCATAAATGCACGTGTAACTTTTCGTAACTCACCAATCCATATTTTAGAGAAATTTACTATCAAAGATGTTGAAAACGCATATCAACAATTTAAAAAACATTCAGAATTAGATGAATGTGTAATAATTCAAACTTGCAATAGAATTGAATTATTTGCAAAATCAAAATCAGACAACATGGATAAAATTAAAAAAACATGGGCAAGCATAACAGGACTTGATGAAGAAACACTTAATGAAAATATAGAATTTGTAGAAAATCAGGAAGCAATGCATCACCTGTTAAAGTTAACGTCAGGCTTAGATTCAATGGTATTAGGTGAAGAACAAATTTTAGGCCAAATAAAAAATTCCATAACATCAGCTAGAGAAGTAAAAGCATCAGGTCAGCATCTTAACACATTGTTTGATAAGGCAATTAGAATGGGAACAAGGATTAGAAATTCTAGCGGGATAGGCAAGGGCGGAATATCAGTAGGATCAATGGCAGTAAAACTTGCAGAAGAAAACATTGATGAAGTAAAAACAAAGAAAATTCTTTTGATTGGAACGGGAGAAGTGTCAACCCTAGTTGCAAAATCATTAGAAAGAAGAGGCTATGAATTTAATGTTACAAGTAGAACTATTGGAAGATCAGAAACATTTTGTGAAACAATGGGAGGAAATCCAATTAAGTTTGAGGAAGTACTCTCAGGATTTAACAGATATGATATAATATTTGTTGCAACAACAGCACCATACTTTCTGGTAACGCAAGAAAGAATCACAGACGCAATGAAAAATAAAAACAACGGAATGATGATACTGGATTTATCAAATCCAAGAACGGTGGATGAAAAAGTAGCAACCATCGGAGGAGTTAAACTAATGAATTTAGATCAAATTGCAGAAATGGTTGAAAAAAACATGAATGCTAGATTAAACAAGGTAAAAACCGTTGAAAATATAATTAGAGAAGAAGTATCAGTATTAGAAGCCTCAATGAAAAGATTAGATGCAGAACCACTGGTAACTGATGTATTCAAAAGTATAGAGAATCTCAGAGAAAAAGAATTGAATAAAGCATTACAAATGCTAGATGAAACAGATGAAAAGAAAATCAAAATTATTGAGGAATTAACAAAAGCAGTGGTAGAAAGTATCGTATCAACTCCAATGAATAATATCAGAAAAGCATCAGAACAAGGTCAACCAGACATAGTAGAGTTGGCCAGTAAGCTATTTGACTATAAAAAACAGAATCAGGCTGACTAAGATTATATTTTAGCCAGAATTAATTTTAAACATGTCATTTCCCACGAAGCGTCTTAGAAGATTACGAATATCTGAAAAAATGAGAGAATTAGTTCAAGAAACTACATTAACACCCAAAGATTTCATTTGTCCAGTATTTGTTCAAGAGGATCTGAAAACAAGAATTAAAATTGAATCAATGTCAGAAATTGAAAGATTACCATTAGAAGACGTAAATGGCGAAGTCAAAACAATCATAGATTTAGGAATTCCTGCAATCATGTTATTTGGAATTCCAACAAGTAAGGATGAAGCAGGAAGTTCATCTTTTGATGATAACGGTATTGTTCAAAAAGCTATTACACAAATTAGAAAAGAATTTGGAGATAAAATTGTAATTATGGCAGATGTTTGTTTATGTCAATTTACATCTACAGGTCATTGTGGAATCATTCAAGGAAATAAAATCGACAACGATACAAGCTTAGACACACTTGCAAAAATTGCTGTAAGTCAAGCTAAAGCAGGAGTAGATACAGTGTCACCATCAGCAATGATGGATGGTCAAGTTGCTGCAATTAGAAAAGCTCTAGACGATGAAGGATTTACAGATGTCTCAATAATGTCACATTCAGCAAAACATCGTTCAAACTTTTATTCACCATTTAGAGATGCTGCAGAATGTGCACCAAAATTTGGAGATAGGAAAACATACCAAGTGCCATTTACAAATGCAAGAGAAGCAATGATGGAAGTAGAAACGGATATCAATGAAGGAGTAGACATAGTAATGATAAAACCAGCATTATCATATTTGGATTTAATTGCAGAAACTAGAAGAAAATACAATATTCCAGTATCAGCATATAGTGTATCTGGAGAATATGCACTAGTGAAAGCTGCATCTCAATTAGGATATGTTAATGAAAAAGACATTACATTAGAAATCCTCCATTCAATTAAAAGAGCAGGAGCAGATATGATAGTCACATATTTTGCAAAATCAGCCTCAAGATTCCTTCAAGAATCATGAGAAACGACGAACGTTTTGAAATACAAAGGGCTTTTGACTTATTGCCACATGTTGTGGGGGCAAGTTGGACAGCAGTATGGTTTAGAATGCAAGGTATAAGAAAACCAACTAGAGAGGAATTTAGGAAAAAAACATTAGAATATCTAAAAATGGTAGAACCAGTTTTTGAATCATATCCAAAAGAGGAAGATTTTGAAGATATTTGTAAATACATTGAGTTTAGAAAAAAACAAGAATATGAAAAAATAATTTCAGGGGAAAATAAGGAAATTGAAACTAGATATGACAGATATGTGGATTATGGTTAAATTTCATCTTTTAATTGTTTTAAAAATTCCTGTAATACATTAGTTCTTTTTTTAGCTTCAATTTTACCAGATCGTGTATTCATTAGAGATTCTAGTTTTAGTAATTTATTAAAAAAATGATCAACTGCCCAAAGATCATCATCAGGATTTCTTTTAGTACAAAATGGATCATCAATATTGTAAAAAGATCTGTTCAGAGATCCACTAGTAGCAAAAACTCGTGCGATACCTATAGCACCTAATGCATCTAGTCTATCAGCATCCTGCAATATTTTGCCTTCAAGAGTTTCAGGAACTTTATTTTGGGAAAAACTGTGATCCTTAATAGCATCAGAAACAATTGTGATTTCTTTTTCGGAGAAACCATATTTTTTTAAAATGATTTTAGATTTTTTTGCACTATCTATAGAAGAAAATTTAGAACGTTTACTAGATTTTGGATAAGAAACAATATCATGTAATAACGCAGCACTAAGAACTAATTTTTCATCTGCTTTTTCTTCTTTTACAATTTTTTTAGCATTAGTATAGACTCTCATAATATGATCAAAATCATGGGCAGGATCATTATCCATTATTTTAATTATTTCATTTTTTATAGAATCAAGAACGTTCATTTAGAATCTCCATATTTTTGGTTTAACAAATTTAATTTTCCTTTGAGTGAGCAACACTGTCCAATTAATACAGGCAAATAAAACAATTAAACCAATACCAATACCGTCAATTAATAAAATTCCAATAAGACGATCTTCAAATATTTCTAAAAATGGAGTTAAAACTGCATTACCAAAATATATCATTATAATATAAGAAATAGTTCTACCAATCCAAAATCCAACATAGATACCAACACTCTTTGCGCGCATTAGGCCATATGTAATAAATAAAATATTACTTGGAAGAGGTGTTGCACCAAACAAAAAAGATGCAATTAGATACCCATATTTTTTCTTATTCAAATAATCTCCAATTATATCCAGATTAGATTTTTGTTCTTCTCCAACAAACTTTCGAAATAGTCCACTAATTCTTTTTAGGAAAAATCTACCAATAGTAGCTCCCGTTGCACCAACTACAGCAAGAAGTAAAATATTCAAAGTAGGGTCAAGAAGATAAAATGATGTTAAAACTATCCAACTAGGTGGCATCAAAATTGGAGATGCATTTATTCCAATTAATACAAGAAAAATTCCAAAATACGAAAATTCTCCAAATAGTTCAAAAATATCCAATTATCTTCAATAATTCTACTGATATTTTGTTTCTAAACCCTTGGATTCATGTTTAGTCAGTAGATAATATGACAATGATCTAAAAAATTCAAAAAATTACATATTTTTACAAACAATGATCATGTTTTGTAAGAAATTGGATCAATCATGCAATATCTTTATAAGTAATTTCCTCATATTTTAGTCATGTCGGAGTTAGTTTGGAAGTGTTTTAGATGCAATCTATCTTTTAAGGATGACAATTTAGCGGAAATGCATAAAAATATTTCAAATCACTCAGTAACTAAAGTAAAATCATTAGTTGCATAATTTCTAGAATTCAGCATTTTAAGTAAAATAATAGTGCAGAGGGTGGGATTCGAACCCACGAACTCCTAAGAGAAGGGATTTCCTATATTAATAGATCTTGAGTCCCTCTCGGTTGACCGGGCTTCGATACCTCTGCAACAATACTAGATAATGCCGATATTTTTCAATTACTATTACAATTATTGATCCATAATTTTAGAAATTTTTTAACAAAGCTTATAATCGCAAAGGTTAATGAAATTCACATGTCAGAATCAATACCAATTTCAGACGCAAAAAAAATGCGAAGTGGTGTTAATGTTGAAGCTGAAGTTATTGAGAAAGGAGAATCAAGAACTGTAAATCTAAAAACTGGAGGAACAGTAGATGTCTGCGATGCAAAAATAGCAAACGGTGATGGAACTGAAGAAAACCAAATGAAACTCACATTGTGGGGTGACGATATCAAAGCAGTTAATGTCGGAGATAAAGTGGTCATAGAAAATGGGTACACTAATGAGTTCAAAGGAGAAGTGTCTCTAACCAAAGGAAAATATGGTAAGATGACTATAAATCCTTAATAATTTCTTTTATTATCTAATTTATTTTTTAAATTAAATATCATTATAATTACGCTAATTGACACAAGTATAATTCCAACTATAATTACAAATCCAGAAAGCATCTAGGAAATCAATATCAAGAACAACTGTCTTTGTAAATCAGGATTGAACATACATTGGATAAAAATGAAGAATTTCTAGAAAAAAAGTGAAAATAGGTAAAAAAATATGAAACGTTTAGAAAAAAAATTAGAAAAGGAAAAAAGAAAGTCACAAGAATTACAGAAAGAATTAAACAAATTCCTAGTAAAACAAAAAAACTAGAAGCAATAGATGCAAAATGAGTACCAGGTAACAAGAAAGCAGAGAAACGAGTGATAATATAGGCGTAATAGAAGATTCAGAAGAAGAAAACGATATCAGGAAAATCATAAAAATTTAACGTCTAGTTTTCTTTGCAGGTTTTCTTTTAGCTGCAGTTTTCTTTGCAGGTTTTCTTTTAGCTGCAGTTTTCTTTGCAGGTTTTCTTTT
>JGI26248J51725_1000841_pt1 | contig 11057 bp, 7 predicted proteins | sample SaaInlV_120m_DNA_2_FD_51725 | JGI IMG/M metagenome (IMG submission 51725) | reverse complement strand
ACGGTTGATCCCATATTAAAGCGACCCATCTCATCTCCTTTTTTAAGTCTAATTTGTTGGCCTTTGTAATCATATTTTTTCACTAATTTAGAGTATGGAGGCGTAATCTGTCCCTCCCAAGAAGTCTGCATTGATCCAACAAAAATCGCACCAACCAATACAAAGACCATTTCACCAAATTCAGTATCAAAAAAACATACAAGCCTTTCATTACGGGCAAAAACTTGATCAATACTATCAACTGTTCTCTGATTTACTGAAAATAGGTCTCCAGGAATATATTTCATCGAAACCAAAGAACCATCACAGGGCATATGTATGCGGTGGTAGTCCTTCGGTGATAAATAAATTGTCGCAAAACTCCCGAGGCAACCATTATCAAGAGATTTATCATCCAGCAAAGCTTGAACTGAGTATTTTCTGCCTTTGGCTTGAACAATCTCTGACTCTTTGATATTTCCAGCCTGTGAAACAACTCCGTCCACCGGAGAAATCATTAATGAACTAGATATTGGCCTTGAACTTTTTTTGAGAGACCTTGTAAAAAAATCATTGAAGTTATCATAATCTTTAACATNTTCTCTCTCGGCCTCACCCAGATTTACCTCATACTTTTCTACAAACCAGCTGGTAAAACTATTTTTTAGCCATGGAGTATTAATTCTTGCAAAGCGAAACATCANCCTCGATAAAAGATGCTGTGGCAAAAGGTATTGAAGAAAAATCATTAATCAAGCTTGTCAATAATGAAACTAACCGCCTCCTTAAAGTCAATTTCAACTTTATCTGGATGCATCCTAGATTTATATTCGATTTTCCCATTATCAGCATGAGTATCACTAATCACAAGGCGATGCGGAATTCCAAGNAGTTCAGAGTCAGCAAACATAATTCCAGGTCGCTCTTTACGATCATCGATTAAGACGTCAATATTCTTATCTATGCAGTCTACATATAACTGATCTGCAAGGGCTTTTACGCGTGATGATTTATTGTAATTTATTGGCACTATGACAAGCTCAAATGGGGCAATGGCTTGAGGAAAAATAATACCTCTATCATCGTTATTTTGTTCAATACTCGCTGCCACAATACGAGTTACACCAATACCATAGCAACCCATATTCATATTCACTGCCCTTCCATCATCACCAATTACGTTAGCATTCATAGAATCTGAATACTTAGTGCCGAGCTGAAAAATATGACCTACCTCAATACCTCTTTTAATTTCAATCTTGCCTTCTCCATCGGGTGATGGATCGCCAGCAACAACGTTACGTAGATCTGAAGCAATAATCTTTTTTGTGTCCCTTATCCAGTTGACTCCAATGTAATGCTTATCATCTTCATTAGCACCACAAACAAAATCTGACAAACATGCCCCAGCATAATCAACAAAGATTGGAATATCAAGATTTACAACGCCAATAGATCCAAAAGAGCACCCTAATTGCTTAAGAACTTTGCTCTCTTCCGCCATTTGCAGAGGGTGTTTAACACCATCCAATTTGGATGCTTTTACTTCATTAAGCTCATGATCGCCTCGCAAAACAAGAGCAATAAGACTGTCATCACTACCTTCAACAATAAGCGTTTTTATTGAGTTTTTTGGGTCAATTTTTAATAAATTACAGACATCGTCAATTGTTTTGACTCCTGGTGTTTGGGCAATCTCTAACTCATGTTTAGGAGAATTAGGTTCGCCTTGAGGAAGCGTTTCAGCCCTTTCAATATTGGCAGCATAACCAGAAACATCAGAAAAACAAATGGCATCCTCACCTGACTCAGCAAGAACATGAAATTCATGCGAACTATCACCACCAATAGCTCCAGAATCAGCCAATACAGGCCTATAGTCCAAACCCAATCTATCAAAAATATTACAATAAGTCTGGTGCATCACTTGGTATGTTTCACCCAGTGATGCTTCATTTATATGAAAGGAGTAAGCATCTTTCATAATAAATTCTCTTGAACGCATAACTCCAAAACGAGGTCTTATTTCATCTCTAAATTTTGTTTGAATTTGATAAAAATTGATAGGAAGCTGCTTATAACTTCTTAAATACTGTTTAGCTATGTTGGTAATACCTCTTCATGCGTCGGACCCATGCAAAAATCTCTCTCATGCCTATCCTTAAATCGAAGCAACTCAGGACCATACTCCTCCCACCTCTTAGATTCTTGCCATANCTCAGCCGGCTGCGCTACCGGCATCAACAATTCTAATGCCTTTGATTTATTCATCTCCTNTCTTATGATTTTTTCAACTTTCTGAATAATTTTCAGTCCAATTGGAAGGTAAGAGTAGAGTCCAGATGCCAATTTAGATATTAGACCAGCTCTTATCATTAATTGGTGAGAAATGATTTGGGCATCGTTAGGTGCCTCTTTGACTGTAGAGATTAAAAAATCACTGCTTTTCATATAAAATGAGTTTATATCAAAAAATAATTCGATTTTACCTAATGCCTGATTTTCAATCTTTATTAATTTATATTATTCCATTGCTTTTTGCAATTACACTTCATGAGGCTGCTCACGGCTGGGTTGCAAGTAAATTGGGTGATCATACTGCAAGAATGATGGGGCGAGTTACCCTAGATCCAACCAAACACATTGATCCTATTGGCACCATAGCCATTCCACTCGTTCTTCTGATTTCATCATCTGGCTTTATCTTTGGATGGGCTAAACCGGTCCCCATTAATTTTAATGCNCTAAGATCTGGAAAATCCGGAATGATTTGGGTTGCGCTNGCTGGACCAGGCGCNAATTTATTGATGGCTATTGGTTGGCTNTTTGTGATGATTATTGCAATCAATATGAACATCCCAGTTTTAATAGAGATGGGTCGAGTTGGAATACTAGTAAATTGTGTTCTCGCTGTATTTAATCTTTTGCCTATTCCTCCATTGGATGGCTCTAGAGTCATTAGCGCCTTATTGCCTAATCGACTCTCATACCAATACAACCAATTAGAACAGTATGGACTTTATATACTTCTGGGCTTAATGTTTTTAGGTGGCTTTAATTACCTCGTAAGGCCTTCGGTTGAACTTCTTTTAAGTTGGTTTCAGTATGTGCTCGTTATTTTAGGATGAGCAACTTAACTCAAGATTTTGAGCCCATTCTGGTGTTTCACTATCGTATAACTCATACCCTTCATGTTTGTCAAAAGGGTCTCTAAGAAGCTTAAAGAGAGTGTCAATCTCAACATATTCATTTAAGTCTTCTGCTTTCCTTATGGCTACTTCTGCTAAATAATTTCTTAGAATATACTTTGGGTTGACTTCATTCATTAGATTATGTCTTTGGTTTAAATCTACTTTCTCTTTCTTTAAGCGCTTACGATAGTCTTTAAACCAAGGGTCAAAAACTTCTCCCAAAGAGTGTTCATCACTATTTGAGAGTTGTCTGATTGACTGATGGTAATCTTTTTTATGCGTGTAGAGNAGTTCTAAAAAATTATTGATTAAGGAATTATCACTCTCATCCTGGACTGAAAAACCAAATTTATTTCGCATTAGGGTGGAATATTCTTTGACCAGAATTTTCTCATACATCGATAGTGCTTCTTTTAGCTCCTCTTCTTCTAAAAGGGTTTTCAGAGCATCTGCAAGTCGATGTAAGTTCCATAATGCAACAGATGGCTGTCTTTCAAAGGAATAACGACCCTGCGTATCTGAGTGATTACAAATAAAGNTTGGATCATAGGTCTCCATAAAACTAAAAGGGCCATAGTCAATCGTCAAGCCTAAAATAGACATGTTGTCTGTATTCATAACGCCATGAGAAAATCCCTGGGCCTGCCACCTTGCAATCATTATTGCGGTTGATTGGATAACCTCACGTAATAAGCCCAAGTAATCACCCTGCTTAACTTCTGGCATGTAATGCTGTATAACAAAATCAGCTAATTTTTTGACGTTTTCATTTTGTCCCAGAGACGAAAAATATTCAAAGTGTCCAAATCGAATGTGGCTCTCAGCCACTCGCGTTACAACNGCAGCATTTTCAACGTGTTCTCTATAAACTTCAGACGTGCTGTTAACAATTGCAAGGGCTTTCGTAGTAGGAATATTTAGACCCTGCATCGCAATAGAGCAGAGATATTCACGGATGCTCGATCTCAGAACTGCGCGGCCATCAGCACCTCGAGAAAATGGTGAAGTTCCGGCGCCTTTTAATGAAAGCTCATTTCCCTCTAATTCCCCAATCAAGCATGATCGCCCATCACCAAGCTGAGGAACAAAGTAGCCAAACTGATGGCCAGCATAAACAGTCGATATAGGATTTTCTTGGCCTAGTTGTTTTTCTCCAGAGCAGATCTCTAATAACTCTTTATCAGGTATATTAAAGTTTAAATCTTGCCTTAAACTTTCGTTTACGTGAATTAAAGAGCTATTTTCAAGTTTTTGAGTTTGGATATGAGCAAAGAAATCAACGCCTAAATCCTTAAATTTAAGTGAGTTTTTCATTTAATANTTGGTTAACCTGTTTAGGGTTCGCTTTACCTTGGGTGGCTTTCATCACCTGGCCAACAAAAAAACCTAGGAGCTTTAAATTCCCATCTCTAAACTGTTGCACTTGATCAAGATTGTTTGAAATTACATCGTCTATAATCGATTCTAAGGCGTTGGTGTCAGTCATTTGCTTAAGACCTTGCTTCTCAATAATTTCATCCACACTTCCATTACCTTCCCACATCAGCTTAAAAACGTCTTTTGCAATCTTTCCAGAGATCGTGCTATCTGTAATTCTTGAGATTAACGAAAATAATTCATTAGCAGATATCGGTGAATCTTTAATTTCGACTTGGTTTTTGTTTAGTGCTGCAGAAAGTTCACCCATTACCCAGTTAGCGGAGAGCTTAGCGTCTGCCCCTTTATTGATGATTATTTCAAAGTAGTCTGCGACTTCTTTTTGAGATGTTAAAATTTCAGCATCATATGAGCTTAAGCCTAATTTTTCAACAAACCTTAATTTCTTTTCAGTAGGTAACTCAGGTAGAGATTTTTTAATCTCCAAAAGGAGTTCTTCACTTATAGCAACTGGCAGTAAATCAGGATCTGGGAAGTACCTATAGTCATTTGCTTCCTCTTTAGAGCGCATTGACCTAGTTTCATTTTTAATTGAATCATAGAGTCTTGTTTCTTGAACAACTGACCCTCCATCTTCCAAGATGTCAATCTGTCTTTCTACTTCAAGGTTGATGGCTTTCTCTAAAAACTTAAAGGAATTAATGTTTTTAAGTTCGGCTCTGGTTCCAAGTTTATCACCGTGTTTTCGAACTGAGACATTCGCATCACATCGAAAGGAGCCTTCCTGCATATTACCATCACAAATATCGATGTATTGAACCAAAGCGTGTATTTTCTTAGCATAAGCAACAGCCTCCTTTGCATTACTCATATCAGGATCTGAAACAATTTCTAGTAAAGGTGTGCCAGCTCGATTGAGGTCAATTGCTGTAAATTCATCATACATGTCATGGATTGATTTGCCTGCATCCTCTTCAAGATGAGCGCGAGTAATCCCTACTATTTTGTTTTCACCATCCTCTAAAGATATATCTATGANTCCATTTCCAACGATAGGAATTTCAAACTGCGAAATTTGATAACCCTTTGGAAGGTCTGGATAAAAATAATTTTTGCGTGCAAAAATAGAGTTTTTGTTTATCGTTGCATTGATAGATAAACCAAACCGAAGTGCCATTTTAACGGCCTCCTGATTGAGAACCGGCAGCACACCAGGGAAGCCAAGATCGACAGCACATGCTTGCGTGTTAGCTGTTGCACCGAAGGCTGTAGATGCGCCAGAAAAAATCTTTGATTTAGTTTTTAACTGCGAGTGTATTTCAAGCCCAATTACAGTTTCCCAGGTCATAAATAACTCCTCATTAATCGACTGGTGATGCATTATGCCAATCCGTTTTTAATTGAAACTGATGTGCAGTATTAAGCAATAATTCTTCAGACCAATGGTTACCTATCAACTGAAGACCTATAGGCAAATTATCAGAAAATCCGGCAGGAATACTCATACCTGGAAGCCCTGCTAAATTAACTGAAAGTGTATAAATATCTGCCAAATACATAGATACAGAATCTTTAATAGAGCCTAACTCGAAGGCCGGTGTAGGAGAGACTGGACCCATAATAACATCGACTTCTTTGAAAGCCTTTTTAAAGTCTTCACTTATGAGCTGTCGTACTTTTTGAGCTTTGAGGTAATAAGCATCGTAATATCCAGCTGATAGTGCGTAAGCACCAATCATAATTCTTCTTTTGACCTCGTCACCAAAGCCTTCAGAGCGCGACCTCAAGTATAAATCATTTAAATCTTTAGGGTCGTCACATCGGTAGCCATACCTGACACCATCAAACCTTGAAAGGTTTGAAGAGCATTCGCATGGAGCAACGATATAGTATGCTGGAATAGCATTCATTGAATTTGGCAATGAAACTTCAATAATCTCAGCTCCCATTGCCTCGTAGTCCTTTATGGCTTGGATGATTACCCTTTCAACACCTTTATCCAAGCCTTCAGAGAAGTACTCTTTGGGCAGTCCAATCTTAAGCCCCTTCAATGACTTTGATAAATTTTTAGTGTAATCAGGTACTGATTTATTGGCACTTGTTGAGTCTCTTTCATCAAATCCAGCCATTGCATTCAAAATTATTGCGGAGTCCTCAGCCGTTCGCGTCATTGGGCCTGCCTGATCTAGGCTTGAAGCATAGGCAATCATTCCATAACGAGAAATCCTGCCGTAGGTAGGCTTGAGCCCTGTAATGCCACACAAACTCGCTGGTTGACGAATACTACCACCTGTATCTGTTCCGGTAGCAAAGGGGGAAATACGAGATGCAACAGCTGCAGCAGAACCTCCTGAAGAGCCGCCAGGTACTTTTTTTGTATCCCATGGGTTTTTGACGGACCCATAGTATGAATTTTCGTTTGATGAACCCATTGCAAACTCGTCCATGTTGGTTTTGCCAAGCATAACCATATTTTGAGAGTTTAGCTTTTCACTAAGGGTTGCGTCATAAGGCGAGATAAAGGAATCCAGCATTTTTGAGCCAGCACTGGTCTTTACACCCTTTGTGCAAAAAATATCTTTGTGCGCATAAGGGATACCAGTGAGCNCAGAAGCATTTCCTTTGGCCAGGATTGAATCCGCCATTTTAGCTTGAGTGAGGGCCTGTTCACTGGTGACTGATATGAAAGCGTTTAGCTCTGAATCATCAATTCGACTTAGATAGTGCTCAGTGAGCTCTAAAGAAGAGAAATCCCTACTTTTTAGTCCTTTAATTTGCTCAGCGATAGTTAGATTATGCATCATTATTCAATTACAGTTGGAACAAGAAAATGATTATTTCCTGTCTTCGGAGCAATCTCTTGAAACTCTTCAGACAAATCATCTTCAGTAACCTGGTCGTCCCTCAGGCGTTGAGACATCTCTAAAGGGTGCGCCATTGGTTCTGCATCTCCAGTATCTATCTCCCCAAGTTGATCCATTAAGCTAAGAATATTATTGAGTTCTTTAGTGCTCTGCTCTAATTCTGAATTCTCAATACTTAATCTTGCTAAATAAGCGATTTCCTTAACTTTATTATTATCTAGTGACATCTTTAAATTAGTTTAGTGACAAAAATTTGAAACAACCTTATTAAAATTTTCTTGTGAATAGGATCCGGTGATGAATGAATCTCCAATACTCTTGAGAAGGACCAAACGTATGTTGCCATCAATGGATTTCTTATCCAAAGACATTGCCTCAATCAAGGTTTCACTATCCACACCCTTTTTAATTGTTGTCGGGAGATTTGCTTTTGATAGTATGCTTTGAATACGATTTGTATCTTCTTTAGAAAGATCTCCTTCAAGCATTGATAGTCTTGTTGCCATACACATTCCAATAGAGACTGCTTCACCATGCAAATATGTTCCATAACCAAAAGTATTTTCAATAGCATGGCCAAAGGTGTGGCCTAGATTCAATAGTGCCCGCTTTCCTTTCTCGAATTCATCTAAAGCTACAATGTTAGCCTTGTCTTCACAAGAGCGAAAAACTATGTCAATGATTAAGTCTTTGTCTCGATTCATGATCGATTCAATATTTGCTTCTAACATTGAGAGAAAATCAGAATTCCCAAGCAGCCCATATTTGATGACTTCAGCCATTCCAGCAGAAAATTCTCGATCATTCAAGGTGTCTAATGTATTCACATCAATAATGACCGCTTTCGGCTGAAAAAAAGCACCTACCATATTTTTACCTAAATCATGATTAACGCCAGTCTTCCCACCAACACTTGAGTCTACCTGTGACAATAATGTCGTAGGGATCTGAATAAAGTTAACCCCTCTTTGGTATGAAGCTGCTGCAAAACCTGTAATATCTCCAACCACTCCTCCACCAAGTGCAATGAGGGTTGAACTCCTATCAAACTTTGACTTTAACAAAGCATCAAAAATAGTATTGACGGTTTCTAAGGTTTTGTATTGCTCTCCATCAGGCAATATTACAACCTCAACATTGTATCCTTCTAATTGCTTCGTAACTTGATCCAAATATAGTGGCGCAACTGTAGTATTTGACACAATCATGACCTGCTGACCATAAATATGATCTGTAATGAAAGATTTTTGGGATAGCAAGTCACCTCCAATATATATTGGGTACGACTTCGGTCCAAGCTCAACATTAAGAATTTTTGGATAATCTGTCATTAAGCAAACACCCTACTTTCTCCTTCACCGGAGACATTTTCAATACATCTATCGCATAAATCTTGATGTACCTTATTTTGGCCAATTTCTGGGCGATGATGCCAACAACGAACACACTTTTGATGATCACTTTTTTCAACTTTAATTGCGAGCGAACTATTAATCTCTTTAGCATCAGTTGGCTTATCTGATAACTGATTCACCCTAGCTTCAGAAGTGATAAAGACAAATCTTAATTCGTCCTTAAGGCCTAATAAGTTTTGATAATTGTCATCTTTACAGTAAATATCAACTTCGGCATCAAGTGATGACCCAATAATTTTATTTCGCCTCATATCTTCAAGCTCTTTTCTTAAATGTGTATTAATGTCTCTTGAAGCCTCAATCACTGGATTATCAAAATTACCCTCTAAACCCTCATACCAGGTTTGAAGGAAGACACTTTCATTACTAGCTCCTGGCAAGAATTGCCATATTTCCTCTGAGGTAAATGTAAGGATGGGTGATAACCACCTGACCATTGCATGAGAGATATGAAATAATGCACTTTGTGCAGAGCGTCTCGCCAATGAGTCAGTCTGGGTCGTATATTGTCTATCTTTAATGATATCTAAATAAAAACCACCTAAATCGTTGGTACAAAAATTAAGGATAGCTTTCATAACAAAATGAAAATTATAATTATCATATTCGTTAATAACTTGTTGCTGCAAATCATGGGTTTTTGAGACAATCCACCGATCTAGAACGAGCATGTTATTGATATCAACTAAATCATTTTTTGGATCAAAGCCCTGCATATTTGCGAGCATAAAGCGCATCGTGTTCCTAATTCTTCTATAGCTATCTGCACTTCGATTTAGAATTTCATCAGAAACTGTCATCTCGCCAGAGTAATCAGTGCTTCCAATCCAGAGCCTCAATATATCGGCGCCTAGAGAGTTTACAACTTTTTGTGGAGGGATGACATTACCAAGAGATTTACTCATCTTGTGTCCATTTTGATCTACCGTAAAGCCATGGGTTAAAACCTGCTTGTATGGTGCCCTTTCATTAATAGCACAAGAGGTTAAAAGGGATGATTGAAACCATCCTCGGTGCTGGTCTGAACCCTCAAGGTACATATCGGCAACATCACTTAAATAATCACTTGCTTTTAAAACGGCATAATGACTCACGCCAGAATCAAACCAAACATCTAGAGTGTCAGTCGTCTTCTCATAATCTTTGGCTTCAGAGCCTAAAACATCCTCTGCTTTAAGTTTAAACCAAGCCTCAATTCCCTCAAGCTCAATTTTTTTGGCAACCACTTCAAACAAGTTCTCAGTGTCAGGGTGTAACTCTCCAGTGTTTTTATTAATAAATAAGGTGATAGGAGAGCCCCAATATCTTTGACGCGAAATACACCAGTCTGGTCTATTTCCAACCATTAGCTCAATACGTTTTTGTCCCCAGTTTGGAATCCACTTAACATTCAGTATTTCATCATTAACCTTATCTCTTAAGTTCTTTTGCGTCATTGAGACAAACCATTGCGGTGTTGCACGGAAAATAACGGGTGTTTTATGTCTCCAGCAATGCGGATATGAGTGGGTGATAGGTTCATGCTTGACCAGAGTACCCTGATTTTTTAACAAATCGATAATCGTNGCATTAGCCTTAAAAATAAACTCTCCAGCCACTCCCTCTGTAGATTCTATAAATACACCTCTTCCATCGACTGGACATTCCACAGGGAGGTTATACTGCAAGCCAACTACATAATCATCCTGACCATGCGCTGGTGCGGTGTGAACTGCTCCAGTNCCTGTTTCAGTTGTGACGTGCTCGCCAAGGATGACTGGCACCTGTTTGTCATAAAATGGATGCTGAAGCATGATTCCCTCAAGCTCAGACCCTTTATATATTTTGCTTATTTTTTTAAAGTCTTTGATTCCATATCTCTCAAGAGAAGACTCAAGTAAATCTTCAGACATAATATACAAAACCTTACCAACATCAACCAAAGCATAATCGAGATCAGGATGAAGTGAAACAGCTTCATTGGCTGGCAGAGTCCAAGGTGTTGTAGTCCAGATAATGAACGATACAGGTTTGTCTTTTTCAAAGAAATCACCAACAACATTGAATGCAACATCAACTGTATCTGAGCCCTTATCTTTGTACTCTACTTCAGCTTCTGCCAGTGCAGATGAGCACTCTGTGCACCAATGAACGGGTTTAAAGCCTTTAGTAAGATGGCCATTTTTTACAATTTTTCCAAGTGCACGAACAATATCAGCTTCATATTTAAAATTTTTAGTTAAGTAAGGGTT
>JGI26248J51725_1000818_pt1 | contig 11284 bp, 9 predicted proteins | sample SaaInlV_120m_DNA_2_FD_51725 | JGI IMG/M metagenome (IMG submission 51725) | reverse complement strand
TATTTAATTAAGAAAGAGACTAGAAAATCTTTTAAAGTAATAATTACTGGAGGATTTTCTGACTTATTTAAAAAATCAATAAAAACGAAAGTTTATCACAATAAAGACATTACAATTAACGGTCTAATTAAGATTTCAAAATTAATTAAATAACATGAAAAATGAATTATTATTTTGTCCACTAGGTGGATCTGGTGAAATAGGCATGAATATGAATTTGTTTGCCTATGGCAAACCAGGAGAACACAAATGGATTATGGTTGATATAGGTGTTACCTTTGCTGATGACACACTTCCAGGCATTGATTTAATATATCCTGATCCTGGGTTTATTGTTGATAAGAAGGAAGATCTTTTAGGAATTGTTTTAACTCATGCTCACGAAGATCATATTGGTGCTATAGCTCATCTTTGGCCTCAACTTGAATGTAATATATTTGCAACTCCATTTACTGCCGTTTTAATTAAAGAAAAATTTAAAGAAAAACATATTGATATAACCAGACATCTAAAAATAGTGCAATTAAATGGAACAATTAATTTAAATCCATTTAAAATAGAATACATTACATTAACTCACTCAATTTTAGAACCAAATGGTTTAAGAATAGAAACACCCGCAGGTGTAATTTTACATACAGGAGATTGGAAAATTGATCCAGAGCCTTTGATTGGTGGAAATATNAATTCTAATAGATTGAAGGAAATAGGTAACGAAGGTGTTCTTGCAATGATATGTGACTCAACAAATGTTTTTAGTTTGGGTAAAGCAGGTTCAGAATTAGATGTTAGAAATAGCATGCTAAATATTATGAGTAGTTTAAAAAAAAGAATTATTATTGCTTCTTTTGCCTCAAATGTTGCTAGACTAGAAACAGCTTTTTATTGTGCAGAAAAAACTGGCAGGCAAATATCTCTAGTTGGAAGATCAATGCACAGAATATTTAAAGCAGCCAGACAATGTGGCTATTTAAAAGATGTTATTGAACCAATTGATCCACGGGAGGCGAAAAACATTTCAAGAGAAAAGATAGTTTATCTTTGTACAGGTAGTCAAGGTGAACCCATGGCAGCATTGATGAGAATTGCCAAATATACTCATCCAGATGTATTTATTGAAAAAGATGATACTGTTATATTTTCATCTAAAATTATTCCTGGTAACGAAAAAAAATTATACAATTTACAAAATCAATTAGTTAAAGATGGTATTGAAGTTATATCTGAAGAAAATGAATTTGTTCACGTTTCAGGTCACCCAAATAGAGACGATCTAAGAGAAATGTATGAATGGGTAAAACCACAATGCGCTATTCCTGTTCATGGTGAACATAGACACATGATTGAGCACATGAAGTTTGCAAAAGAAATGAATGTACCAAACCCTGTTCAAGTAGAAAATGGTGATATTGTTAAGCTATATCCCGGAAAACCAGAGGTGTATGATAAAGCACCTAGTGGTAGGCTTTATGTTGATGGAAACTTAAGTGTAGTGGAGGATGCTCAATCAATTAAAGATAGAAAAAATTTAAGTGTAAATGGATATATCGAGGCAACCATATTAATTACTCCAAAAGGTAACATACATAAAAGACCAGTTTTAACTTTTAGAGGCATTCCNNTTGANGATACTGAAGAATTTATTTATGGCTTAGAAGATGCGATCGAAGAAATTACCAGAACCTTTAGANTGGGAAGCAAACAACAAGAACATAATTTAATTGATGCTCTTAAAATTGCTTGTAGAAAATTTTCAAAAGAAAAAACTGGAAAAAAACCTTTTACTAATATTAATTTAGTAAGAATTTAATGAGTATTACAGGTTTAGCTATAATCTACATAATTATATGGTGGATTATATTTTTCGCTATATTACCAATAGATGTAAATAGATTAAAAACAGTTAAAATTGAAGGTGAAGACCTTGGGTCGCCAGAAAATCCTAAAATGCTGAAAAAATTCNTATATTGCACTGGAATTACAAGTATAATTTTTATTATAATTTATTTATTAATTAAATTTGAATATTTAAATTTAAGAAATATTATTAATTAAGATGCTTTTATCAAAATCTTTTATTCCAATATTAAAAAATAATCCATCTGAGGCCAAAATCAAATCTCATCAATTAATGTTGAGAGTAGGAATGATTAAACAAGCTTCAGCTGGTATTTACTCTTGGCTTCCACTTGGATTTAAAGTGATGAAGAAGATAGAAGCCATTGTAAGACAAGAACAAAATAAAATCGGTGCGCAAGAGATTTTGATGCCAACAATTCAATCGAGTGAAATTTGGAAAGAAAGTGGGCGATACGATGATTATGGAGAAGAAATGTTAAGAGTTACAGATCGCCAGAATAGAGAAATGCTTTATGGACCAACTAACGAAGAGCAAGTAACTGAGATTTTTAGATCTTCATTTAAGTCTTATAAATCGCTACCTCAGCTTTTGTACCACATACAATGGAAATTTAGAGATGAGATCAGACCTCGATTTGGAATTATGAGAGGTAGGGAATTTTATATGAAAGACGCTTATTCATTTGATGTAACAGATGAAGATGCATTTTACTCTTACAATAAATTTTTCTTATCTTATTTAAGAACTTTTAAAAAATTATCATTAACAGCCATTCCTATGGCTGCTGACACAGGTCCTATAGGAGGAAATTTATCACATGAATTTATAATTTTGGCTGATACAGGTGAAAGTAAAATTTTTACTGATAAACGAATTTTTGAATTAACTAGCGAAGGTACTAATTTAGAAAAATCTTCGTTAGAACAAATGCGTAAAAAATACGAACAATTTTATTCAGTGACTGATGAAAAATTTAACAAANATGAATTTGAAAAAATGGTTTTAGAANAAAATAGATTAATAACAAAAGGTATTGAAGTAGGTCATATATTTTATTTTGGTGATAAATATTCAAAAGCAATGAGTGCTGCTGTTGACCTTCCCGGAGGTAAAAAGGATTTTGTTAAAATGGGTTCTTATGGAATNGGTGTATCAAGATTGGTAGGGGCTATTATAGAGGCTAAATATGATGATAAAAATGAAATCATGAAATGGCCATTGTCTGTTGCTCCTTATGACATTGCACTAGTTCCTATGATAAATAAAAATGATGCTTCTGCTCTTGAAAAAGCTAACAATATTAATTCTGAATTAATAAAAAATAATATTGAAGCAATCATTGACGATACTGATGAAAACTATTCATCAAAAATTAAAAAGATGAATTTAATTGGAGCTCCATATCAAATTGTTATTGGAAAAAAATCTGAGGGTGATCTTTTAGAGTTTAAAGAAACAGGTGGTGAAACCCAGAATTTAAGTTTAAATAAAATAATAGAAATTATAACAAAACAAAAAGTTTCAAATTGATTTCTACGTTAGAAAAAGAAATTACTTTTAGATTTTTAAAAGCTAGAAAAAAAGATGGTTTTTTAAACGTTATATCTATTTTTTCCTTTATAGGAATTAGCCTTGGTGTTGCAGTCCTAATAATTGTTATGTCTGTTATGAATGGATTTAGGACAGAATTANTAAATAAAATAGTAGGGTTTAATTCACATATAACTGTAAAATCTTATGATAATAATGGAATTNATCGTAACAAATTAAATGATAATAATTTAAAANTTATTACTAAAGATCTGATTTTTAGTAACTCAGGTGAGGCTATTATCTTAAAAAACAATACTTCAAAAGGAATAGTTTTAAGAGGATATCAAACTAAAGAATTTTCTAATTTAACAATAATTAAAAATGATAAATTTAAAGGTGATAAATCAAAATTAAATGAAAACTCTATATCTATTGGTAGTGAACTAAGTTTTAGTTTTGATCTTAAAATAGGAGATAAAATTACTCTTATGTCACCATCAGGAGTTGAAACAATCATTGGAAGCATGCCAAAACAAAAAACTTTTGAAATAACTTCAGTTTTTAATAGTGGATTAGCAGATTTTGATAACAATATAGCTCTTATTAATTTAGATACTTTAGATGATTTTTTTGGTTTTGAAAAAAAAGATAGAAACTTAGAAATTTATTTAAAAGATCCCAAAAATATTGAGTCACAAAAACAAATAGTTCAAAAAATTTTTGATCAAGAATTTATTTATACATGGGCAGATATGAATAGTTCTTTATTTTCAGCATTAAAGGTCGAAAGAAACGTAATGTTTATAATATTGTCTTTAATAATTATTGTTGCTGCATTCAATATTATATCTGGATTAACAATTTTAGTTAAGAATAAAACAAGAGATATTGCAATTTTAAAATCAATTGGTGTTTTAAATAAATCAATTATNAAAATTTTTTTTTTAATTGGTATAATAATTGGTTCTTCAGCAACTATTTTTGGAATTTTTTTAGGTGTAACATTTTCGTTATATATAGAAAATTTTAGACAATTTTTAAGTTCAACTTTTAATATCAGTTTGTTTCCTGAGGAAATTTATTTTTTAAGCACTATGCCTTCAGAAATTAATCCTTCCTCAATCTTATTGATATCAATCTGTTCAATATTAATAACAATTATTGTTTCGATATTTCCAGCATTTAAAGCTGCAAATTTAGATCCAATCCAAGCATTAAAATATGAATAATTTTTTAAAATTAAAAAATATTTCTAAGCATTTTAATATTGAAAAGAAAATTAAAGTTTTAAAAAATCTGTCTTACAATTTTGATAAAGGAAAAATATATGCATTAATGGGTCCATCAGGATCTGGAAAATCAACATTACTTAATTTAATATCTCTAATAGATAGACCTACTCTTGGATCTATTAAATTTAATGACGATTTAGTTAATTTCACAAACAATAAAAAAAATGATTTTTTTAGAGCTAAAAATATTGGTATTATTTATCAGCAAAATAATTTACTTTCTGATTTTACAGCCTTAGAAAATGTTTATTTAGCAAACTTATCTATAAATAATGATAAAGATGCAGCCACTTTAAAAGCAAAAGATTTGTTAAGAAAAATTGGTTTATCAAACAGATTAAATCATTTTCCCTCACAATTATCTGGTGGAGAATGTCAACGTGTAGCAATTGCTAGAGCAATTATTAATGATCCTGAAATAATTCTTGCCGATGAACCTACAGGCAGTTTAGATTTAAATACTGCTAAAGAAATATTTCAACTTTTAAATAATCAAAAAAAAACCAACAGACTTATTATATTTGCAACCCACAATAGATTTTTTGCTAATAAGGCAGATTGCCTTTTGGAGATGAAAAATGGTAGTGTAAAAACTATTAATGTCTAAGTCTTCTAACCAAAATTATAACCATCTAAAAATACATTCGCAATACTCAATTTGTGAAGGTGCTATAAAAATTGATGATTTACAAGATTTCTCAAAATCAAATAAAATAAAATCTTTAGCACTTTGTGATACTACAAATCTATGTGGAGCTTTAGAATTTGCTGAAAAAATATCTAAGGTTGGAACGCAGCCAATTATTGGAACTCAAATTAATTTTAAATTTGGTGATACCACTGGATTACTACCTTTGTTCTCATTAAATGCGGAAGGTTATAAAAGAATTATTAAGTTATCATCTGCGTCATTTCTTGAGAATGATGAGCTTTCTGATCCTCACGTTGATTTTAATGAGTTACTAGAAGATAACACTGGTGTTGCTATTTTCTCTGGAACAGTTTTTGGATTATTTGGTCAATTATTTAATAAAGGAAAATTTAGTGAAATTCATGAATTATATAAAGAACTTAAATCAAATTTTGGTGACCGATTTTATATAGAAATTCAACGTCATAATGATCAAAACGAGTTAGGTTTTGAGAAATTTAATTTACAAAAATCTCTAGAACTTGAAGTTCCAATAATTGCAACAAATGAAGTTTTTTATTTAGACAAAGATATGCATGAAGCTCATGATGCATTGATTTGTATTGGCAATAAAACTTATGTGAATGAAAAATCAAGAATAAGATTAAGTAATCAGCATTATTTTAAAAACAATTCAGAAATGATGGAATTATTTGTGGACATACCTGAAGCTTTAGAAAATAACTATAATTTTCCTTTAAGATGTAACTTTAGACCTTTATTTTCAAATCCAATTTTACCAAATATTAGCTCTGAAAAAGGAGGAAATGCAGATGATGTTTTAAAAAAAGACTCTTTACATGGATTAAGAATAAAATTTGATAAAATTTTTGGAATTAAAGCTAATGACCTTGAGGCTAATAAAACATACTTAGATTATAAAGATAGATTAGAGCATGAATTATCAATTATAATTGAAATGAAATATTCTAGTTATTTTCTTATTGTATCGGATTACATTAAATGGGCAAAAAATAACGATATTCCTGTTGGTCCTGGTAGAGGATCTGGTGCTGGATCTTTGGTAGCTTGGTGTCTTTCAATTACCGATGTTGATCCAATCAAATTTAATTTAATTTTTGAAAGATTTTTAAATCCTGATCGTATTTCAATGCCTGACTTTGATATAGATTTTTGTGAGGAGAAAAGAGATTTAGTTTTTGAATATTTGACAAAAAAATATCAAGATAGCGTCGCTCACATTATTACTTTTGGTAAGTTGAAAGCAAGAATGGTAATTAGAGATGTTGGAAGGGTTTTAGGTTTACCCTATGGTTTTGTTGACAGTATTTCAAAAATGATACCTTTTGATCCATCAAGACCACAAAGTTTATCACAATGCATTGCTGGTGAGCCAAGGTTACAAAAGCTTGTAAATGAAGATCCTAGAGTAAAAAGATTAACAAATCTCTCATTAAAACTAGAGGGATTAAATCGTAATGTAGCAACACATGCTGCTGGTGTAGTAATTGCAGATAAAAAACTTACAGAAATAGTTCCATTATATAAGGATGCTTCAGCAAATTTATTATTACCATCTACTCAATTTGATATGTATTCCGCAGAAAATGCTGGATTAGTAAAATTTGATTTTTTAGGATTAAAAACATTAACTGTAATTAATAATACTCAAAAATTAGTAAAAAAAATTGAAAAAAATTTTGACATTGAGAGTATTAGCTACGAAGATCAAAAGGTTTTTGATCTACTGTCTAGTGGTAACACTGTTGGATTATTTCAGGTTGAGAGTGCTGGAATGAGAGAAGCGTTAATTCAAATGAAACCAAATCATATTGAAGATATTATTGCTTTAGTTGCTCTTTATAGACCTGGTCCAATGAGTAATATTCCAACTTATAATGATTGTAAGCATGGGAGACAAACTCCAGATTACCTTCATCCTTTATTAGAAGATATTTTAAAACCAACATATGGTGTAATTATATATCAAGAGCAAGTAATGCAAATTGCTCAAAAATTATCTGGCTTTACAGCAGGTCAAGCTGATCTTTTAAGAAGAGCAATGGGAAAAAAGAAAAGAGCTGAATTAGAGAAACAAAAACAAGGTTTTATTGCTGGTGCATTAAAAAATGGAATAGCAAAAGATATTGCTGCAGGAATTTTTTTAAAAATAGAACCTTTTGCTGAATATGGTTTTAATAAAAGTCATGCGGCTGCTTATGCAATTATTTCTTATCAAACTGCTTTTTTAAAAACTTATTACCCTAAAGATTTTATTGCTGCATCAATGACAATGGATATTTCTAATCAAAATAAGTTAAGCGAATTTTATGAAGAATTAAAAAGATTGAATATTGAAATTACAAGACCTGATATTAATGAATGTTTTGCAGATTTTAGAACAATTGATAATAAATTCTATTACGCTTTAGGAGGTATAAAAGCTGTAGGATTTGAAGCTATATCCAATGTTGTTAAGGAAAGAACTGAAAATGGTAAATTTCAATCTATAAATGATTTTTTAAATAGAGTTAATCCAAAGGATATGAATAAATTACAGTTAGAAGGTTTAGTCAAAGCTGGTGCTTTTGATAATATTAATAAAAATCGACAATCTCTTTTTGATTCTATACCAAACTTTATTCTTAAGACTAAAAATATATTTGAAAATAAATCTATAAATCAAATAGATTTGTTTTCTGAGGACGAAGCTTCACAAAATAATATTATTAACGAAATAGAGGATTGGAAATTTGAAGAACGACTATCTAAAGAATTTGAAGCAGTTGGTTTTTTTATTTCTGATCATCCATTAAATCAATTTACAGAAATTTTTGATGATTATAAAATTATAGATTATTCTAAATTTAACTCTAGTGATGAAATCAAAAATGCAAATATTGCAGCTACTTTATTAAAAGCTCAAGAAAGAAAGACTGCCAAAGGTAATTCTTATGCTGTTTTAAAATTAACTGATTTAACCAGTGTTTTTGAATTATTTATTTTTTCTGATATCTTAGAATTAAATCGAGAAATTTTAAAAGAAGGAAATTCTTTACTATTAACTTTAGTAAAAAGCATTTCAAATGATGAAAATAGATTTAAAAGAATTAATGTGCAAAAAATTGGATCAATGATGGATCTTTTTAATAGTCCAATTAACGAAGTATCTTTCGATATTAATTCTGATGAAAATCTGGATGCAATTTCTAAGATTTTAGCTGAAGATGGCAAAACAAAAGTAAATATTAATATGGTTGTAGATGACAAAACCTTGAAATTTAAACTTAAAAACACAAGGCTTCTTGAGCGAAAATTACTTAATCTTTTAAGAAAAAGGGAAATATCAAGCACTATAAACTAAATAAAACTTGTTAATTTCATCAATTATTAGTAAATAAAGCCTAATTTAAATTAACACGCACACAGTTGTTGGTTTTATACCTCCGGTCCTTAATTGGAAATTACTGTGGTGGCTTAACCGGGAATAAATATGAAAATACCTAATATAACAATACAACAATTACTAGAAGCAGGCGTTCATCTTGGACACAAAACTTTAAGATGGAATCCAAAAATGAAAAAATATATTTTTGGAAAAAGAGACTCAATCCATATAATGGATTTAACACAAACATTAGAACTAACCAAAGTTGCTTTAGAAAAAATTTATTCAACAATTACAAATAATGGTAAAATTTTATTTGTTTCTACTAAAAAACAAGCATCTGAAGCTATAGCTGAAGTTGCTAAAGAAACAGACCAGTATTTTGTAAATTACAGATGGCTTGGTGGCATGCTTACTAACTGGGGAACAATATCTGGTTCAATTAAAAAAATGAAAAAATATGAAGCTGATCTTGTTGCTGAAAATAGGGGTTTCACTAAAAAAGAACTATTAAAAATGAGTGTTAAAAAAGATAAACTTGAAAGATCGCTAGGTGGAATTGCAGAAATGAAAAAAACTCCTGATTTAGTTTTTATAATTGACACAAATTATGAGTCTCTAGCAATTGCAGAGTCTGTAAAATTAGGAATACCCATAATCGCTATTCTTGATAGTAATTCTAATCCAGATAATATTGATTTTCCTATACCTGGTAATGATGATGCGCGTAGATCAATAGACCTTTATTGTAATTTAATTAAAGAAACTATCAATAATGCAAAGAGCTCAATCCCAACACCAGAGCCTAAAAAAGATACCGCACAAGATATCAAAGAAACAATTCAAGGAAAAACTGTTCAAGAAATAGATAGAGAAAAACTGGAACAAAAATTTTCAAAAGATAAAAAGGAGACATTAAATTAATATGAGTGATATCGAAAATGTTAAAAAATTAAGAGAAGCAACAGGTGCTGGATTTAAAGATTGCAACCTTGCAATCAAAGAGTCAGGTGGAGATATTGATAAAGCTATTGAGATTTTACGAGTTAAAGGTATTTCAAAAGCATCAAAAAAAATGTCTAGAGATGCCAAAGAAGGTGTTGTTGCTGTAAGTGGCAACGAAACCAAAACATCAGTTATTGAGGTTAACTGTGAAACAGACTTTGTTGCAAAAAATGAAGATTTTACAAATTTTGTTAAAGAGCTTAGTGAATTAAATAATGAAAAAAACTCAAACTTAGATGAGTTAAAAAGTTCTAAAATGAGTAATGGTGAAACGGTTGAGAATAATGTGGTATCTCTGATCGCAAAAATTGGTGAAAAAATAACAATTGGAAAAGCAAAGACTATTAAAAATACTGGTTCTGTAAATAATCATTATTTACATACAGTTGTAAAAGATAATATTTCAAAATTAGCAGTTATTGTCTCGTTAGAAACAAAAGATAATTCTGATGCTGTTAAAAATTTTGGCAAACAATTATCTATGCATATAGCTGCTTCTAATCCACTTGCACTTACATCTGATTTAATTGATCAATCAGTTATTAATAAAGAACAAGAACTTGTAACTGAGGAGTTAAAAAACTCTGGAAAACCAGAGAATATTGCAAAAAAAATAAGCTTAGGTAAAATGAACAAATTTAAAGAGGAAAATTCTCTTTTATCTCAAGCTTGGGTTATGGAGCCCAAAAAGAAAGTACAGGATATAGTTAAAGAACTTTCTATTGCTGATTTAAAAATAAAAGAATTTTATAGAATAAAGATTGGAGAATAAATGTTTGACGAAAAGCCTTACAATACCAAAATGGATAAAGCCATTGAGGTATTTTTAAAGGAGCTTTCTTCGTTAAGAACAGGNAGGGCTAATGCNGCAATGCTAGATTTAGTTAAAGTTGATGTTTATGGCCAACAAATGCCTATAAATCAAATTGGTAGCATAACTACACCTGAACCTAGAATGATAAATATTCAAGTTTGGGATGCTAATAATGTTCCATTAGTCGATGCAGCAATTAAAAAATCGGACCTAGGTTTAAACCCTCAAATTGATGGTCANTTAATTAGGCTTCCAGTTCCAGAACTTAATGAAGAACGAAGAACTGAATTAAAAAAGTTGATAAAATCAATTGGAGAAAAATGTAAAGTTTCCATAAGAAATATTCGTAGAGAAGCAAATGAAGAATTAAAAAAACTTTTAAAATCAAAAGAAATTGGTGAAGATGAAGAAAAATCATCTGAAAAAAGTGTCCAAACAATTACAGATGATCACATTAAAGTTGTTGATGAAAAGGTTTCTTTAAAAGAAAAAGAAATAATGACCATATAAAATGAACCCACTCAATCATGCGGCCATTATAATGGATGGTAACGGAAGGTGGGGTTTATTACACAAAAACTCAAGAAATGATGGACATAAAGCTGGTCTTATTACAGTTGAAAAAATAATTAAAGAGTCAATTAAACAAAAAATTAATTATTTAACTCTATATGCATTTTCTACAGAAAATTGGAAAAGACCAAAAAAAGAAATAAATTATTTATTTAGTTTGTTAGAA
>JGI26248J51725_1000803_pt1 | contig 11385 bp, 10 predicted proteins | sample SaaInlV_120m_DNA_2_FD_51725 | JGI IMG/M metagenome (IMG submission 51725) | reverse complement strand
GAGCCGCAACAGTCTTGGGCACCATCTATCTCAAGCAATTGATAGCCTTGACGCTGCAAAATCGTTTCAACAGCATTAACAACCTTCTGACCATGCTGCAAGGTACAAGGATTATGAAAAGCGACCGATGCCCCTTGCCCGATATTAGATACGGGTATCGCTTCTGCCAAAAGCAACTCACTAATATCACAGGTCAACGTTGCAATACGGCGTGCTTTTTCTGCATAAACAGCATCGTATTGCATAATGTCACCGTAATCTTTAACCATGACACCACAACCACTGGTTGTCGAAACAATAGCTTCAATACCGGCCTCGACATAAGGCCACCATTGGTCAATATTGCGCTTTATAAAATCAGTACTTTGTTGATGTGCTGCAAGGTGATGGCTTAATGCGCCACAACAACCCTCATTCTTTATTTTCAACGGCGTTATCGCCAACTTATCTAACACCGTAGCGACCTTGAGATTAATAGCCGGCGCCAATGCCGGTTGCACACAGCCCTCCAACAACAAGACCTGACGCTTATGCTTAGTGGTAGGCCAACAATACGAAGGCATAGATACCTCAGGCATCTTCTTTCGAAGAGACCGTGGCGCCAAGAATCTTAATCGTTGCGCCAAAGAAAATAGCACTTTAAAGCGCCAACGATAAGGCAAGATTCTCTGTACGAAGAACCGAACCACCTTTGCTCGCATTGAACGCGGCACTTGCCTCTCAACTTCGCCGCGGCCAATATCAAGCAAACGACCATAGCGAACCCCTGAGGGGCATGTCGTTTCACACGCTCTGCACGTCAAACAGCGGTCAAGATGGGATTGCGTCGCCTTCGAAACATCACCCCCTTCAAACACTTGTTTGAGTAAATAAATGCGCCCTCGAGGACCGTCTAACTCATCCCCTAAGACATTATAGGTCGGGCAAGTCGCATTACAGAAACCACAATGAACACAAGACCGCAGAATACGCTCTATCTCAGCACTGTCAGGTCTTTTTTGAATTAATGGNGTTAATTTAGTCTGCATGCTAATAACGTCGAAACCTGAAGTTATACAAACAATTCACTCGGGTCAAAGGCTGCTTTAACACGTTTATTGAGTTGCGCTAATGGTAGCGCTACCTCCTGCCTCGGCCATGGCGCTAGTTGCCTCGAACGGAACAAGCGCGCCGTGCCGCCGCAGGCAGTAGCCGCACCAAAAACCACCGCTGCCGGCGCTGTCGTTTTGAGCCACCGCAAACCACCGGCCCAATCGTAAAACCAGTGCCCGGGAACACTTAAAACAGGCGTTGCCGGGGGGACTGATATGCGCCATAAATCATCCTTCGTATGAAAAAAATCAACGTGTTGTTCTTTTAGCGCATGCCAAAAATTTTGGCTGGGTTCAACGTGTACATCAGTGATCACTGATGTATCCAACACTGACAAAATACCTGTTTTAGAACCCGAATAACGAACCCGTAAGCAACCCTTCTCGTAAGCCACTGCACTGATAGAAAGATAGTGACGGCGAAGCGCAACCATTTGAACCAATGCAGATTCAATCGGCATTGCTATGTTAAGGGTTAGCTCTTTTTTCGGGACTGGCAACACCTTCAGTGACACTTCTAAAATAACACCCAGAGTCCCTTCTGAGCCGGCCATCAACCGTGACACATCATAACCGGCCACATTTTTCATAACCTGCCCTCCAAAAGTTAAAACTTCGCCCTGACCGTTAATGATTTTACACCCCAAGACAAAATCACGAACCGCNCCAGTGAAGGGTCGCCTAGGCCCTGACAATCCACTGGCCACAATACCTCCCAGTGTCGCTGAGCGTCCAAACGTCGGCGGCTCAAAGGCTAACATTTGCCTCTGCTCAGCCAAAGTCTCATTGATTACCTTCAACGACGTTCCGGCACGCGCAGTCAGCACCAACTCACTGGGTTGATAATCAACAATACCTTGGTAACCCCCTATTTCTAATCGTGTAAGTGGCGCTGGCACATTGGCTTTTAGAAAGGCCTTGGTGTCGCCACCGACAATCTGTAATCGCGACTTTTCAAGCCGCGCGTTATGAATGGCTTCTTGAAATTGTGAAACGAGTTCATGGGTACACATCGGGTTTGTCCATTATCGGTTAAAACACTCTCTCGCCTACGACTTACCATAACACTCACCGTCATAAAAGAAACAAATTAGCCGCCAAAAAGACCCGTTAAAACGCATCTCACCCTCAAAATACACCTAATGTAAAAAAAACTACTTAAAGACAGGATCTTAAGTGAGTGCTTCACTACTACAGGTATTCTATGAATAACTTAACGGCTCTTGATGTTTACAGCCACCACAACCTGATTACCCATGACCAATAAGAGTACCCATACCCAGAAACTCGACCCACACCTCGCATTGAACGGTACCTAAAAACAGTGCCCAATTGCGATTTTAATTTGGCATAGCGACTGCTTACTCCATCGCAGCCTGCTCGCCGTCAACCAGTAGAAGAGAATTAATCTCCCTGATACCTTCGACGGTACGGGTCAACTCGATGGCACGATTAATCATTCTTTTACTGGGGACGTTTCCGGTAAGAGTCACAATGCCTTGGTGAGTATCAACGGATATCTTGAAGGATTCAATTTGGCTATCACCTAAAAATAAGGCTTTAACCTCTGCCGTGATGACAGCATCATCGACAATACGCCCAGCTTTACGATCATCCTCACCGATCATGTAACCGCCAACGGCACTACCGCCAACCAGCGCAACCGTACAGCCGCTTAATACATTCACAGTCAGGAAAAGGATAGAAAAGAAAATGGTAAGAGATTTCATTGGCAACTCCTTATAGCTAGGGACGGACTGATACCATCGGGTTTTTTGAAAAGAAAATGATATTCAAACAACCCTTTTACCCTTACGATTAGTAGGGAAATCAAATATCTCAACGTATTCGATTTATTAAAATGACTGCTCTAATGACAACTATCAATCCACGTAGCCACAAACAACCCAGATGTTATCTGCAAACAAGAATAGGAATTCCATCCACAAAATCAAGGCTTCTGAAGACATTTACCCCATAAACAACTGTTCAATCAGGACTCTGATTAGATTGCGCATTGGCTGCACGCTGGCTATGCCACTTTAAAATGTAGATCGCTGAACTCAACTCAGCTGAATACGCTACTGCACTAATCAACAAAACACCTTAACTAAAAAAAACCACATTGGCTTTGTCCAATGTGGTTTTTTTTAGGTCTTCAGTACTCTGCGAGAAGCCTAAGGCCTCCCTACAATAACCGTTATTTTTCTGCTGTAAAAATACAATATTCCACTAACGCTTCTCGGAACATAATGTTTTGTGCGAAGCCGACTTCAAAATTCGCCGTTTGTGCCTTAGAACTTAGTCCAAACCACTCTCTGAACGTTTGTACCGGCCGTAGCCACTTGGAAATTTTGTACATATGGTCAGATGAAGGCATTGTGGCTGCTGTCACCTCATGAACCGCAATAGATTTAAAATTCTCTTGCTCCAACTTCTCATTAAAGTCGCGCCGCGTTGCCAGATTAGGTACCGCCCAGCCGTTAAAAAAGGCCATGTTCGCATCCCATTCTCTTTGATCAAATTCCTCACGGGCAAAGAAACCATCACAAACCACAACTTTCCCGCCTTTGCGTAGTAGCCGATAAGCTTCTCTTAAAAAATCTGCCTTATCGACGGCATAACAAACACTCTCTAATCCCCAAATAATATCAAAGGATTCATCTTCAAAAGGGGTGTTACAAAAATCTGAAACTTCAAAGTTCACCTTATCAGCAACCCCATGACGTTCCGCGTGCTTTTTGGCATAGCGCGTTTGTTTTGCACTCACGGTAATACCAGTCACCCGATTTTGATGCGTTTCAGCCATCCAGATAGAACTTCCGCCGATACCACAACCCGCATCCAAAACATGGTCTGAAGACTTAATACCGGCTAAATCATAAAGCAATTGATTTTTATTTAATAATGCCTGGTGATGATTGTATTTTTCATCACTGGTCCAGTGCCCATAATGCAAGGCTAAATTACGGCGATTACACCACACCCGTAAATAATCCCAATAACAATCATCATAATGTTTTGCGGTATCTTCGAGCAAAGCTTCCGGCGAAAGATCAACATTAGGGAATAAACTTTCGTCCCGATAATCTTGGTTGGGTTTAAGGTTATACATCTTTTTACTCTTATCTTTTGTCATTATTCACTGTGTACAAAGGCATTGAACAATCAATATTGTCAGCCAAATGGTTGAAAATGATACGGACTGACTGCGTCGTTGTAAACCCAGATCCCCCATACCCTATATAAAATCCCACCAATAAAACCCTTCTTACAAAATAAAACGGCCTATTGATAACAATCCAAACAACAACCGGTTTTAACAAATAACCGCTCGAAATTTCCAAAAAAACCAAGTCAGTTAACCATCTAATACCGATGAAATTCTTTATTTCTAAAAATTTTGTTACATTAACTATTATCCAGCTCAATTAATAAGGTTTTTTAAGATGCGAACGCCTTTAACAATACTGATTAACAGCTCAAACCCCTCAATTACTCAACAACTACAGCACCACTTGAACACACATAGCCAAGAGATAGTCTGCGCCCATACCCTACCAGGTCACTTGAGCATACTGTCACAAAGCATCTTTGATGCTGCCTTTCTTGATCTAGAAAACCCTCACTTTAATACAACACAGCTCATCAGCCAGCTTAGCGTTCACAAACCGTGTCATCTCATTGCCGTCATATCACGCGGCCAAGGCTTACCTCCAACGGTTGATGTTCACCCCTGCGACGACATCCTTACGGTGCCGTTCCTAACCTCCACGCTTAAAAAAATAATCTTCCAAATCACTGAGTTACAACAGCAACATTCCACCGCCCCGTTGTCACCCGACTTTCTAATACCGCTACTCATTAAAACGCAACAAAACAAACAGCTCGCACAAACCCTACTCGAGCGCTGTTTTGATGATTTCCCAAAACAACTGTCTGAAATACAGACCGCTGTTGACCAACAAAATATCAAGCAACTACAAAACTGCGCCCATAAACTCAATGGTTCAGCCGCCTTTTGTGGGCTTACCTCAATCCAGCAGGCCGCCCAAAAACTAGAAACATTTGCCAAAAACCATACGACTAAACAGCTTGCTAGCGCCCTTGAATCCTTAGAAAAAGCGTTACAATCATTTTTCGATCACCAAGATCAACTCTTAGAGCAACTGAAAGACTAACACCCAACCCTGTAACCCATTAGCTGCCACTTTATAAAAAACTTAAGCTTAACGACCCTGTGCGTTACAAATAATCTTGCGCTAGAATCTCAGCGATCTGTACACTATTTAAAGCCGCACCTTTGCGAACGTTATCACTCACTACCCATAAATTAAGCCCCCGTGGGTGCGAAATATCCGACCGAATCCGTCCTACAAAAACGGCATCATCCCCCGAAGACTCCGTCACAGCGGTTGGATAGCCACCCTCTTCACGCACATCAACAACGGTCACACCCGGCGCCTTTTCAAGTAGGGCTCTTGCCTCACTCGCGCTAATCGCTGTTTTTGTTTCTAAATGCACCGCTTCAGAATGACCAAAGAAAACCGGTACCCGTACTGCTGTCGCATTCACTTTAATAGCCTCATCGGCCATTATTTTCTTGGTTTCCCATACCATCTTCATTTCTTCTTTGGTGTAACCATTGTCCATAAAAACATCAATCTGCGGCAAAACATTAAACGCAATTTGCTTAGGATAAACCTTCGATGTCACCGGCTTACCATTTAATAATTTAGCCGTTTGGGAAACCACTTCTTCAACACCCACTTTACCTGAACCTGACACCGCCTGATAAGTACATACATTAATTCTGTCAATACCCACCGCATCATAAATAGGCTTTAATGCAACCACCATCTGGATCGTTGAACAATTAGGGTTCGCAATAATACCTTGATTAGAAAATGCCGCAATACTCTCCGGATTAACTTCTGGGACCACCAATGGAATATCAGTGTCGTATCTAAATTGCGAGGTATTATCAATNACNACACACCCAGCGGCCGTAGCTTTCGGCGCATATTCTGCTGAAACGGAAGCACCGGCAGAAAACAGCCCTATTTGTACCTGACTAAAGTCAAACTCAGCTAAATCACCAATTTTGACCGATTCCCCGTTAAAACTAATACGCTTACCGACGGAACGGCTACTGGCCAACGGGTAAATATCGCCTATGGGAAAACCACGCTGTTCCAAAATCGACAACATTGCCTCACCCACAGCACCGGTTGCACCCACGACTGCCACATTAAATTTCTTAGCCATTTCAATCCTCTTACAATTTTACTAACCCTAATGGGCGCTCACGCCCCCGAGACAATTTATTTTTCCAAACTGGCAAATACCGCCGCCGTAATGTCGCTCACCGCGCCCGTACCGATAACGGAGCTAAATTTCACTGCGCCAGAGCGACTCGCTGACTGATAAAAATCAACCAAGGGTTTTGTTTGCTGATGGTAAACCTCCAAACGTTTACGAACGGTTTCTTCCTGATCGTCTTCACGTTGAACCAAAGGCTCACCGGTGACATCATCTAGGCCTGCCTGTTGGGGTGGATTAAATTCAATATGATAACTACGCCCAGATTCTGCATGCACCCGTCGGCCACTCATTCTGTTAATAATGCCATCATCTTCAACGGCAATCTCAACGACATGATCTATAGCAATCTCCATCGCATTTAAGCCTTCTGCTTGCGCAATCGTTCGTGGAAAGCCATCCAATAAAAAGCCATTCTCACAATCACCCTCAACAATACGCTCTGAAATCAACCCTAAAATAATTTCATCTGAGACTAAACCGCCGGCATCCATCACTTTTTTCGCTTCAACCCCGAGAGGCGTGCCTGCTCTAACAGCGGCACGTAACATATCACCCGTAGATATTTGAGGAATCCCGTACTTCTGTGTAATAAACTGCGCCTGCGTTCCTTTCCCAGACCCAGGGCTTCCCAATAAAATAATTCGCATAACAACCTCGATTTACCGCACAACAACACTTTCCAACCTTGACCACCCGATACGCCAGAAAGAACCTAACCGACTATTTTAATATAAATAGAGCCATTGTTATCGTTTATTAACGTCACAACACTGTTTTTTAACCTATTACTCTGAAATAACGTCTGATAGCAACGCTNCGACGCCAGAACTTTCTTGAAATTTTGCCAATTGTANCTCGGCAGCCCTAATGCGCCCTTGTGNTTGAAGCCATTGCGCCTTATGAAAATAAAGACCTGCTATTGCCAAGGCCTTATCGGCCTTTGATAATGCCGCTAAAAACGTGTCTTCACCCGCAACCATGCGCTGCTGTAAACTACTCATAAAGGCCATTAAGGCATCCCCCGCCAGCCAATACTGTTGTCCCGCCTTAACTTGTCGTTGGTTAATCGGCATTTGAAATTCAATCAAGGGTCGGTCATCGCTGTTGATAGCGCCATTCCCCAATGGCTTTTCATCGCTCAAAAAACTCCCCACATAATGCGTTAACAACGGCAATCCTGATGCTGTAGATCGCTGTAAAGACAACCCTACTGTATTTTTATCAAAGCCACTCGGCGTTAAGTGTCCGATCAAACCAATGACCGGTGTTCTGGACGAAAAGTCACCGCGCCAAACAGTCACCTGAGGAAAAACCGCCAACAAGGTTCGCGTAATCGTTTTAAAAGAGTCTGCACTTAATTGATAGGCCGGCAACCATTGCATAAAAATACCTCCAGCTTGCAGATGTGCACGCACCGACTGATAATGCTCAACTGAATAAAGGCCGCCAACACCGGCTTTCCACGGTACAAATAAATCACTGATAATGACATCAAAAGCAGCCGCCGTTCCTCGTAAATAATTGCGGCCATCTTCTGCAATCACCTGCGCCCTTGGGTCATAGAAAAGACCGTTGGTATAATCAGCAAAATAATCATCCGCAGCTTGAATCACTTCTGGAATCACTTCCGTCACCGTTAATGATTGAAGTGGGTAATAGAGCGACGCCCCCGCCGTTATGCCGGTGCCTAAACCTAAGATATTAACCGCCTGTGGATTAGGATGTACTAACAAGGGCAACTCCCCTTGGAACGCCTCTAAAACGCGTGAACCACTGCCGCCTAAGGTGTAGTGATTATTTATTTTTATTTTCACATCATCGCCGCGGCGAATAACCGCAACCGTTGCAGCACTCCCTTCTGTCACAGCCAATAAACTTTCTCCGTCATTGACGGCATCAATTTTAACTGCAGGTAATTGCCCGACATCCAAAAACGACACCAACAAGAACAAACCCACCGCTGGCAAGACTGTCAACCGTGACGACGATTGACACCGAGGCAACCAAAACCAAGCGGCCAAACAGTATAAAACGGCCAAACAACGAATACCGGCCCACAATCCTAAATAATCAAAAACGAAGAACCCTGTCACTAAGGACCCCACAATACCACCCGCTGTATTGAATGCGACCAAAGTACCGACAACGCTTCCGGTCATGCCACCGCGCGCTTCACTGAATTTAATCAACTGCGGCAATAGACCGCCCAGACATAGCAACACCGGCCCCATTACGATTGCTCCTATACCCACAATCGTCAAAATATATTCAGCCCATCCGGTATTCGAGCCGACATAATTTAAGTTTTCTGTTAAGCATAAAAACACAAACGGAGACAGGCCAATCAAGACCGCACTTGCCATTAATTGCCAAAAAAAACACGCTTCATTAACCAAGGAACTTTGCATTAACCGATAAGCCAAGAAACTCCCTAGTGCTATACACAATAAAAAAAGCGCTAATATAATGGCAAAGGTATAGACCGAGTTTTGTAAGACCTGCTCAAACATACGGCCCCACAAAACCTCTAGTGATAACACCGTAAAACCAGAAAAAAACGATAACTGTTTTAAACCAGCTAAACTTATGTCGCCTTGCGTGGTAACAATATCGGGGTGCTCTTGGGGCGCTGAAATATGTATTTTCGTCACTCCCCGTGACAGACCAAGCGCTGACAACCCAACCAACAAGGTTAATCCCATAGTCAGAAAATAACTCTGTTCATAACCCAAAGCAACCGGCAAATAAAAACCTGCCAACAGTGTTCCGACAACCGCACCCAAGGTATTAATCACATAGAGCGAAGTTACTTTAACACCGCGTTGCTTACCGACACGATCCACATACTGGCCTACCACCGGAAGCGTACCGCCGATAAAATAAGCCGGTGGAAATAATACCACCATTGCCAACAAAAACTTAGTGGCTAAAAATACTTTCGGCTGATTACCAAAGGCATTAAACAAGTCTGGATAAATAACCGCATAGCCCTTCATAAGAAAAAAATAGCCCCCGACTGACAGGGCCACAGCCAATTCCAACAGCCCATAAAGCCGTAGCGGGTTATTACAACCCGCTGCCCGTGCACCCCAGTGATAACTGCCCACTGCCAACCCTAAAAAAAAGGCCGCTAATGTCGTGGCCATGGCTTGAGTCGAACTACCCAATAACAGGCTTAATTCCTTAAACCAAAAGACCTCATAAACAAGCCCCGTTACGCCGGATAAAAAGAACAGCAACATCACGCTGCGCTCTCGAGTCAAAACACTATTCAAAACCGGCTAACCACAAACGTAACTGCAAGCCGATTGCACTGGTATAACCCACAGCCGTAAATTTAATTTTCCCCGAAGGGCCTATAACAAAAATAGTCGGCACCCCACGAATACCAAAAGCGTCGCCTATTGCACCATCCGCGTCATTAACCACGGGCCAATCAAGTTCTGACTTTTTCAAGTATTTTTGAACGTCTTCATTGGACCCTGATTTTACCGCCACCGTCATGCCAGACGTTTGTACTAACACATCGCTCATCGTACCTTGAATGGATTGACAAATACCACACCAACTGGCCCAAAAATAAATAACACCCGGGCCTTCAATAGCACCCTCCCAAGGCACCTTATTGTTAATGACCGCGCCGTGAACTTTCGGCGGCACACCCTCAACAAGATCCCTATTCACCACCTGTTGACCCACCAAAACAATAAGCACTAAAAAACCATAAAACAAACTCTTCCGTAACGACATTTATAACCCCATCATAAGTTGTGCACCGTGCGTTTTAAGCCAATCCCGCTGTTGCTGATAATCCGGCAAGTGCTTGGCGACTAAAGTCCAAAACTGACGCGAATGATTTCTTTCTTTAATATGACATAACTCATGAACCATGACATATTCTAATACCGCAGGTGGCGCTAAAATAAGCAACCAATTTAAATTGATATCGTTGCCTGCACCACAACTCCCCCACCGTGTTTTCTGTTGCCGCACCCGAATTGAGTTGGGATACAACTGAAACCGTTTACTATGCTGCTCGCAAAATTGCTCGGCGGCAACAAGAGCCTGTTTCTTCAACCACACCGTCAGTGCCTTCTTTATCGCCTCTGACACGGCACCAGGGGCCAATAAGGTGGGTAAATCAACGATAAAAGCCTGATCAAAACTAATCTTAACGCGCTTACGCGCTGAGGGCTTAAGCACTAATGGCCAAAGCTCACCGCGAAAAGGAATTTTAGCACCGGCTTGATAATTAACGGGCTTTGGCAATTGATTCGGCTGTGCCGCTACTTTCGCCAAAGTTTTACACACCCATGCCTGCTGTTCGTGTACGAAGCGGCGAATATCGGCCCCCGCAGTACGTTTCGGAGCCACGACCTCTACTTTTTCGGGTGTCACAACCAATCGTAACCGTTTAGCTCTCTGGCTATAACGAATCTCATAGACAAAAGGAATTTCATTCATAATTGCGTGATTAATACCCGCTTGGAACTTAACAAAATAACTGTCACGACCTTCNGTCTAAAAATAATGGTTATTATAAAAGATCAGATCAATACTTTCTCTACACAAATGCGTAAACTAACAACAAATTCATCTATCAGTCACCGCCTTTATGTCTATTAACTCAGTCGTTCATGACAATGCAATCATCAGGCACTGCCAACAATGGATTAAAACACTGGTCATCGGGGAAAACCTTTGCCCCTTTGCCAAGACCGTCTTTATCCAAGAAAAAATCCACTACCACATTGATCGCAACACTGCGATAGCCGATCGCCTTGAAGCCTTAATCAGCGAATGCCAACGGCTCGATAGCCAAGCGACACTTGAAACTACCTTGTTTATTTGTCCACAAGGACTCGCCGACTTTGATGACTTTCTGGACCTTCTTGCCATTGCAGAACCCTTACTCAAAGCCCAAGGTTACGAAGGCATTTACCAATTAGCCAGTTTTCACCCACAGTAT
>JGI26248J51725_1000798_pt1 | contig 11400 bp, 8 predicted proteins | sample SaaInlV_120m_DNA_2_FD_51725 | JGI IMG/M metagenome (IMG submission 51725) | reverse complement strand
TAGAAACTAAAATTTGCTGGCAACCACTTCCAATGATGGTTCATATGATGATGCAAGCAACTTGGCATCAGCCTATGAAAGATATTATGGAATTAGCAATTCAAGGAGTTAATAATAGCGATATTCTAAATGCATCAGTTTTTGGAGGTTTTGCTTATGCCAATATTCCCCATGTATCTTTGAGCGTATTAACTGTTGAATCAGTTAATAGTAATGTTGGCAAGGATTTAGTGAGTCAAGTCTGTGCTATGGCTTGGGAGCGTCGTTATGATTTTATCTATCAACCTTTGCCATTTTCTGAATCTATTGAAAAAGCTAAAAAAATTAAATCCTATCCAGTACTCATTGTTGATCATGGAGATAATACCGGCTCTGGAGGGAGTGCTGACGATATGAGTGTTTTAGCTGAAATGTTGAGACAGGGGCTATCTGGAATTATTGTTGCTCCAATCCGAGACCCAGAGGCGGTTGATCAATTAATTAATTGTGGAGAAGGTAATGAGATGACTCTAACAGTTGGTGGTAAATATTCAGTGCCCTCTATCAATCAAATTGGACAGGGTCTTAATTGCACAGGTGTTGTTAAAAAAATTACTGATGGTTGTTTTACAATTACATCACCAGTTCAAACAGGTCTAAAAGTTTGTCTTGGCCGAACTGTAGTCTTCGATATTGGGCCAGCAAAAATAGTAATATCTGAGGAGGGATGGGAGCCATATGGACCAGAACTTTTTTTGCATGCAGGCTTAATCCCAGAAGAAAGCCATTTTATGTTGATCAAATCTCGAGTGCATTTCAGAGCTGGGTTCGAATCAATTACTAACAACATTATTATGGCAGCAGGTCCTGGAGTCTCTAGTTCAGATTATTCACAGTTCAACTTTTCTCGACTTCCAAAACCAATGTTTCCATTTGACAAAAAAATGAAGCAGAAAAATTTAATTTTTTACAATAAGTGAAGCATTGTGAAGCACTTTTTCTATGTTTCTGCTTCATTTATCTCAATTATGCGAAATTATAAAATTATTCAGATTGGTGTATTATTTAATTGTAAAAAATGTCAATTCTTGAAATCTTAGTCTAGATGATATAAGCTATTGATTAAAGAACATATTTATTTTATGGTCTTTTAAGATTTACTTTTCAAAAAAAAAAGGAGAAAAAATGAAAATTAAAACAGTATTAATTGCACTATTTATTAGTGTATTCGGTATCTCTAGCTCCTCTGTATTAGCAGATGCTGTTAAAGTTAGAGACTACTCTGACCTTAAAAATATAGATCCAGCTTTTTCAGGTGGTTTGTTTGATGAAGGTATTCAGAGTCTCATATACAGTAAACTTATTCAACTTAAACCTGGATCATGGGATTATGTTCTAGATGCAGCTGAATCCATAGAGCAGACCACGCCAACGACAATAGACTTTAAATTAAAAGAAGGCATCATGTTCACTAATGGTTTTGGTGAAATGACTGCTGAAGATGTAAAGTATTCTTTTGAGAGAATTGTTGATCCAGATGTCAAATCTACAAACTCACCCGATTGGGGTCCTCTTAAAGAAGTAGTTGTGAATAGCAAATACGAAGGCACAATTGTTTTTAACGAGCCTTATCCGCCTGCTTGGACTATAGCTTTACCTTATATTGTAGGAAACATTGTCAGTAAAAAAGCCTGGGACTCTGTTGATGGGAAGGTGAGTACTACACCACCGAGTGTTTCAGGACCTTATCTATTCAAAGAATGGCAGCCTAAGCAAAAATCTATTTTTGTAAGAAATCCAGACTGGCATGGTGGAAAAGCTCCACTTGATGAAATTCATATTATTCCAATAGATGATGAAGCTACGGCTCAATTGGCATTTGAAGCTGGCGATATACACTATACCCGTGTTCCTATGAGCTCGGTAGCTAGCCTTAAAGCTTCACCACCAGCAAATTCAGTACTTGAAGAATATCCATCACTTTACTATGTTTGGGTGGGTATGAATGTTGAAAACGAACTCTTGTCAAATCAAAATTTGAGAAAAGCGATTCAACATGCTATTGATGTTCCATCAATTATGCAGGCTTCCTATTTTGGTTCAGCAGTTCCATCGACTGGAATTATTGCTCCAGGTCTGATTGGTCATCGTAGTGAAAGTCTTGTTGCTCCTGAGGCAAATATTGCTAGGGCTAAGGAATACCTAGATGCTTCTGGACTGTCAAATGTTAGCGTAACACTTGATGTTTTAAATAAGGCAGCCAATGTGACAACTGCTCAAGTAATTCAGGCAAATCTTGCTCAGGTTGGAATTACACTTGACATTAATGTGCATGAATCTGGTGCTTTCTGGTCACTTGGTGATGATACTGCAGGGGATCGATACAAGGATATTCAGTTGATCCTTAATCGCTACTCAATGGGGCCAGATCCTTCATATGCAACGGCTTGGTTCGTTACCTCTCAAAAAGGTGTATGGAACTGGGAGCGTTTTAGTGACGCGGCATTTGATACATTAGAGGCTGCAGCGAAGTCTGAGGTCGATAATACTAAGCGTGACCAAATGTACCAGCGTATGCAGGATATCATGGAAAACAGTGGGGCATATCGCTTTATAACTCATGAGGCGACACCTGTTATTTACAGTAAGTCAATTAATCCTGCATTCAGGCCTGATGGACTTCCACTATTCCGTTATTTTTCTAGCAACTAGTAAGCCTACTTGGAAGGTCTGTATCTTCAGGCCTTCCTATTTTCAAAGAAATTAAGAGAGTTAAAAAGAGTTTATAAAGAAACTTAGGTATAGTTTTGAGTTAAATTATGGACTTGTTTTAAAATTAATTTCATTTTCCTAACTCTAAGCTAAATTAAAGAAATACTGTGTTACTTTATTTTATAAAACGAATTTTTCTTGCTATTCTAATCATTGGAGTGGCTATGACTCTAATGTTTTTTTTGATTCATCTTGTTCCAGGTGATCCAGCCAGAATTCTGCTAGGTCCAAGAGCAACACCAGAAATGATTGCAGACATTTCAATTCGGATGGGTCTTGACCAGCCCTTAATCATTCAACTCATGACGTTTTTAGGTAATATTTTTAAAGGAGACTTGGGGATGGATGTAATATCAAATCGACCAGTCACTGCAATTGTTTTTGGTCAATTACCTTATACCCTTTGGCTTATTTTTAGTGCCATTTTTGGCGCCATGCTTATTGGTATTCCTCTTGGTTGTTACTCAGCCTTACATCGCAACACATTTGCAGATCGAGTTACTGGTGTTATTTCTGTCGCTTGCATTACCGCACCTTCATTTGTTGTTGCATTGTATTCATTACTTATTTTTGCTGTCACCCTTAAGTGGTTTCCTGCAATAGGGGCTGGAGATAAAGGAGATTTTTTTGACCAGGCGACTCATCTTGTCTTGCCAGCATTTGCAATTGGCATTTCTTGGGTAGGCTATTTATCACGCTTAGTTCGCGCATCGATGCTTGAAGTTATGGGTGAAGATCATATCCGAACAGCACGAGCATATGGTTTAACTGAGGCTACTATTATCTATCGTTATGCCTTGAAGATTGCTATATTACCAACCGTTACAGTTATTGGAGTTGGAATGGGTTTTCTAATCTCAGCTGCAGTATTAACTGAAGTTGTGTTTGCTCGTCCTGGCCTTGGAAAGTTAATTATTGAATCAATTACATCCCGAAACTATCCAGTAGTTATGGGCTCCGTATTAATTAGTACAGTTTTGTTTGTCATTAGTACAACAATATCAGACCTTATTAATGCTTTTTTAGATCCTCGAATTAGAGCTAACTTGTGAGGCAGAAATGAAAGTTGCAATCAAAAGAATTTCTTCAGACCCACTTGGATTACTTGGCCTATGCTTAGTTACTTTAATGGTGGTTAGCGCATTAGGTGCATCAATATTTGCACCCTATGATCCAATTCAACTTAATATAATGGAGCGTCTTCAAGGACCATCGGCTAAACATCTACTGGGCACTGATCAGCTTGGGAGGGACTTATTTTCTCGAGTACTATTTGGTGGTCAGGTTGCTTTAAAGGTTGCATTTTTATCAATTGGGTCGGCTCTTATTGTGGGAATTGTTTTGGGATTGATTGCTGGTTATGGTCCAGCATGGCTGGATAATTCTATTATGCTTTTATTTGATACTATTCGTTCAGTTCCTACAATTATGTTAGCACTGGTAACAGTTGCATTCGTGGGTGCCTCTTTAACTACGTTAATTTTTGTGATTGCTGCCAGCTCGATACCAAGCTATGGTCGTATTGTTCGAACTCAAACATTAACCATTAAGTCGAAGGATTTTGTCAAGGCAGAGATGCTTATGGGCGCATCATTACCAAGAATTCTTTCAATACATCTTTTACCAAATATCCTTGGACCACTTCTTATTCTCGCATCGATGGATATTCCATCCATTATCGCGTTAGAGGCTGGTTTGAGTTTTCTTGGTATGGGTGTTAAACCACCAACACCTTCCTGGGGTAGCATTCTTAATGATGGTTTCGCTTTGATTCGTAATACTCCTTGGCCAATTATTGCTGGTTCAATTCCATTAGTTTTGGCGACACTCGGCTTTACCTTCCTTGGTGAATCATTACGTGACCTTCTCGATCCCAAGCTTAGGAAATCACTATGAGTGAAAACATTCTTAAGATTCGTGATTTGTCAGTTAATTATCATACTGATCGAGGTAAATTAAAAGCCTTACGTCATGTTAATCTTGATATTCCAAAAGGCTCAATTGTTGGCGTAGTTGGTGAAAGTGGTTGTGGAAAATCCACTTTGATTACGTCAATTATCCGGCAACTTGATGATAATGCTGATATTCCTAACGGCTTAATCGAGTTCGAAAAGCAGGACCTTCTGAAGCTTTCGCAGGATAATATGCGCAATATTTCTGGCACTAAGATATCGATTGTTTTTCAGAACCCTATGTCAACACTCAACCCAGTTATATCAATTGGCCGTCAGATGATTGATATCCAGTATCGCGATAAAATTAGTAAGAAGACAAAAAAACAACGTTCGATTGATATGTTGACTAAAGTTGGCATACCAGATCCTCATATTCAGTTCAACCAATACCCACATGAGTTATCAGGAGGGATGCAGCAACGAGTATCGATCGCTATGGCACTTCAAGCAGGACCATCTCTTCTAATTGCTGATGAACCCACTACTGCACTCGATGCCACTCTTGAGGTTCAGATACTTAAATTGTTAAAAGAGCTTCAGGAGGAAATGGGCTGCTCAATATTATTTGTTTCACATCACCTAGGAGTCATAGCTGAACTATGTGATCATGTAGTTGTTATGTACGCGGGACAGGTTGTAGAGCAGGGAAGTACATACGAGATATTCAACAAGCCAGCGCATCCTTATACAATTAAATTATTAGAATGTGACCCTGCCAGTATTTCACAAAAGCAACGCCTTTTGCCTTCAATTCCAGGAGAAATTCCCGATCTAACCAATTTATCTGGAGGCTGTATATTTAAAAATCGTTGTGATCAATCTATTGATCGCTGTGATCAATATACCCCAATATTGAAAGAATTTGACAACACTCATTTTGTCAGTTGCCACTTAACAGAATTATGAGTAAATTACTTTCTATAAAAAATCTGCGTGTTCGGTTTCGAACTAAGTCATCATTTCAGGCAATGATTAATAAAATAGAAGATCCATACATAGATGCAGTCAGACAGGTTTCATTAGAGATTAAAGAGGGTGAAACCTTTGCCCTAGTTGGTGAAAGTGGCTCTGGAAAATCTACCTTAGCGCTTGCTACTGCGGGCTTACTTAATGCTGAAGAAGGCCAGATAAAATTTATGAATGAGGATGTAACTACTATGACATCATCACAAATAATGGCTTATCGAAAAAAGATTTCATATATTTGGCAAGATTCTATTGGCTCCCTTAGTCCAAGGATGAGTGTAGGCTCATTAATTACTGAAGCTTATAAAATACACAATCTTAAAGATCGAGATCTAAAAATGGAGGCAGATCGATTACTAAAACTAGTTGGATTGCCCACAAATATTAAAGAGCGTTATGCACATGAGCTTAGTGGTGGCCAGGCACGTCGTGTCGGTGTTGCAAGAGCTATAGCGCTTAATCCTAAGCTAATTATTGCTGATGAGCCAACAGCAGGTCTTGATGTTTCAGTGCAAGGAGAGATATTGAACTTACTTAATAAGCTTAGGGATGACTTAGGAGTCAGTTTGTTTGTCATAACTCATAATTTAAATATTGTAAGACATATCTCTGATAGAACTGCGGTAATGTATCTAGGTCGATTTGTCGAACAAGGTCAGACAGATGATATTTTTGCAAAGCCAAGACATCCTTATACCCTAGCTTTATTATCTGCAAATCTAACACCTTATCAGGAAACAAGTTTAAAAAATAAAATTGAGCTTACAGGAGAGGTTCCCAGTCTAATGGATCGTCCGAATGGATGTGAGTTTCATACGCGCTGTCCATTTTCTAGCAAACATTGTGATGATGAGTTTCCACCAGTACATACTTTTAATGGTCAGCAAATTTTGACCTGTCACTACCCTCTAAAATAGGAATTTATTATGGGAGTTATTCATTTAAATCATTTTTGGATACCAATGCCAGATGGTGCTAGACTTGGTGCTAAACTTTGGATGCCAGATGGAAAAGACTCTTACCCAGCAATCCTCGAGTATATTCCATATCGAAAAGACGATTCCACGGTTATACGGGATTCGAATACAATTGCTCATTTTGCTAAACACGGGTATGCCTGTATCCGAGTTGATATGCGCGGTTCTGGAAGCTCAGATGGCTTTAAAGACGATGAGTACACTGATCAGGAAATAGATGATGGTGTAGCTGTAATTGATTGGATTAGTAGTCAGTCCTGGTGTAATGGTAAGGTCGGTACTATGGGTATCTCATGGGGTGGAATTACAGGATTACAACTTGCTCAGCGATCGCCTGAAGCACTTAAAACAATTATCACATTAGGATCAACTGACCAGCGTTATTATGACGATGGTAGTTATTATATGGGCTGCATGGTAGGTCAAACCCTAGGCTGGGGAGCGATTATGTTTGGATTTAATTCTCGACCACCAGATCCTGAACTAGTTGGTGATAATTGGCAAACACTCTGGCATGAGCGACTTGAAAAAACACCACACTATCTTGAACGTTGGCTTAAACATCAACATAATGATGAGTATTGGCTGAACAACTCGGTAGATGTTAATTATTCTAAGATCAAAATACCAGTTTATGCCATAAGTGGACATGCAGATTGCTGGCCGAATACTGTTCCTCGGCTGTTGAAGAATCTTGATGTGCCAACTCGCGGTCTTCAAGGTCCATGGTGTCATCGGTATCCACACCTTGGGATACCTGGGCCGACTGTGGATTTTCTTCCAGATGCGGTTCGTTGGTTTGATCACTGGTTAAAAGAAAAAGAAACTGGAGTGATGGATGAGGCTAAGTACCAAGTTTATTTACAAGATACTGTTAAACCAAAAACTTATTATAATAATCGACCTGGTCGTTGGATTGGTCTATCTAGCTGGCCATCAGAACAAGTTGAAACCAAGTGCTTCTATTTAAATCAAGAGGGCTTATCTTTTAAAAAAATACCCAACCAAGCAATGAAAATTTTATCACCACAAACGGTAGGTCAATTTTCAGGTGAATATATGCCTTGGTTTGCATTTGGAGTGGCTGAAGAATTACCTGGTAATCAGAATATCGAGGACTCCGGATCGCTAGTTTTTGATACTGAAACACTTGAGATTTCATTGGAAATTCTTGGCAATGCTTCTCTTGCCTTGCATTTGAGTAGCGACCAACCACAAGGACTCGTTGCAGTTAGGCTTTGCGATCTCTGGCCTGACGGTTCAAGTACACTGATTACTCGTGGTATTTTGAACTTGTCTCAACGAAATGGAAAGTCAAATCCTAAGGCAATGATTCCAGAAGAATTTGAAGAAGTTATAGTCGAGTTGAACCATGTTGGTTACATTGTGCCTAAGGGACATAAGCTTCGACTAGCTATCTCTACGAGTTACTGGCCCATTGCTTGGCCTGCTCCAACTAACACTTGTTTAACGATTAATTCAGACTTAAGCTTATTAAAACTGCCAGTTCTTGGAAAAAATGTGTCTACTGAGGTAATTAAAGAATTTACTAAAAATAATTTACCTGAAGAGGACCCCACAATAACCATTCGAGAATTTAACCAAAATCGTCAATCTAGCTTTGATGAAAAGAGGAATGTGAATGTAATGGAAATAAAAGCTGATAATGGAAAAATTAGAATTAAAGAAAGTGGAATGGAAATGGGATCAAAGTCTCTACATCGTTTTAGTATTAGTGAGTCCGATCCACTGTCTGCTTGTGCAGAATATGAATGGGAATGGGAGTATGGACGAGGTAATTGGCAAACTAAAACGCATACCTATACTAAAATAACTTCAGACTTAAATCATTTTTATCTTTATGCAGTATTGATAGCATGGGAGGATAATAAAAAAGTATTTAAAAAGGTTTGGGATGAGCAATTTAAAAGAGATCATTTTTAGTTTTATAGATTTTTTCATTTCTTTTTGATGATTTTTAAATCATACATAATCTAATTTGAATTCTGAATTGTTTGGTGTTATTCTATGCTTTTTAATAAGCAGGCAAGTAAGTCATGGCAAATGAAAATTTTTCTATAAATTTGCGTACAGTTTGCAATGAAAAAATTTCAGTAGCTCATGTTTGTCGAAAGATGGAAATCAATCGACAGCAGTTCAATAAGTATTTAAGTGGTCAAATATATCCCTCAAAGTATAACTTAAATAAAATTTGCCAATATTTCCAATTCTCGGAAGAAGAGTTGAATCTAGAATCAGGTCAATTCGCCCAGATTACTCCTAAAAATCTTCAGTCAGAGCCACATTCTGAGAGGAGTGAGTTAGAAAATATCATTAGTTCAATACCTAGTCAAAATAAGGATTTGTCTCGATATGAGGGATATTATTTCAGTCATTTTCATTCATCTGGATATCCTGGCTATATAATTCGGAGTCTAATCCATATCTATAATTACAATAATAAGTTTTACTCAACAAGTATTGAGCACCTATGGGATAAAGAAAATGGTGATACTCAAAGAAAGCGATTCAAATACGAAGGAGCTGTATTTTATCTCCGTGATCGAATCTTTATTACTGAAGTTGAAACACTCACTAATAATGTTATTCATCACACCATCTTATGTCCAAGCTATAAGAATATTGTGGATTCGCTATCAGGAATCTCAATGGGTGTTGGAAGCAGAAGCTCACATATGCCCGCTGCAACTAGAGTTGAATTTTCGTACTTAGGTAAGCAGATTAACATTAGAGAAGCGCTAGGAAATTGTGGTTTATTTAAATTAAATACCAAGTTGATTGATTCTAATATCATGGTGCGAATCAAAAATGAAATTAATGATTCTGAAAATATTTTGAGGGCTTACGATACCTAGGACTCTATTATTTAAGCTTGATTAGTTGATAAGCATTATTAAAATCTTTAATTGAAACTACATTTTTACCAGCTAGCTGAACCCTTTTTAAGCTTAGTATTCCAGCAACAGTTGCAATATGACAAACCTCTTTATTTTGCTCAATGATTGTACCTGGAGGCTTAGAAGATTCACTTGGTATCACTTCAGCTTCAATGATTCTTAGGACTTTGTCATTAAACTCTTTAGCTTCCACATTACTTTGTGCAATTGGACGCGGATTGAAGGCTCTAATCATTTGATTAATATTTTCTGCACTTTGATTCCAGTCAATACGCGCCTCATTTTTTAAGATCTTTTTGGCATAGTTTGCTTTTGTATGGTCTTGAGTTTTAGCATTGAGTTCAGGAAGTTGTTCTATTGCCTCAATTATGAGATCTGCACCCATAACCGATAATGACTCTGTTAACGAACCAGAGGTTTCTGTATTTGAGATAGGGTGTTTATTCGTCATTAGGATATCACCAGTATCGAGCCCTTCATTCATCTGCATAATGGTGATGCCTGTCTCATTATCCCCTGCAATAATTGCTCTTTCAATAGGTGCAGCGCCTCTCCATCGTGGTAATAGTGATGCGTGTATATTTAAGCATCCAAACTCAGGCACTTCTAGTATTTCTTTGGTAAGAATCTGGCCATAAGCTGCAACAACTATTAAATCTGGCTTAAGGGAGGTAAGCTTTTTGAGGTTTTGTTCATTACTAAAATTTGCAGGCTGAATCACTTCTAAGTTACTCTCAAGGGCATAGAGCTTGACTGGACAAGGAGTTAAGACTTTCCCTCTTCCTTTAGGTTTATCTGGCTGACAATAAACAGCGATAATCTCATGATNAGAATCGTGAAGGTGAGATAGTGCTTTGACCGCAAAATTGGGCGTACCTGCGAAAACTATGCGCATTACTTTATAGCGTTGCGACCAGCTTTAATAGCAATCAGGATTTGCTCAGGAGAGGTTCCACCTATATGATTACGTGATCGAATAGACCCCTCTAGTGAGATCACTTCAAATACATCATTTTCGATAGATTTATCAAATTCTTTTAACTCATTTAAAGTAAATTCACTTAAATCTTTATTTTCTTTGATTCCAAAAGCAACTGCTTTACCGACAACATCATGAGCATCCCTAAAGGCCAAACCTTTTTTGACTAGATAGTCTGCCAGATCAGTAGCAGTGGTGTACCCTTTAATTGCTGATTGATACATATTATCCTTATTGGCTTTAATTGTAGGCACCATTTCAGAAAAAACATGGAGGCAAGAGTAGATTGTTTCTACGCTATCAAAGAGTGGCTCTTTGTCTTCTTGATTATCTTTATTGTAAGCTAATGGTTGGCCCTTCATCAAAGTAAGAAGAGCAATCAAATTACCATTAACCCTTCCAGTTTTTCCTCGAACCAGCTCCGGCACATCTGGATTTTTCTTTTGGGGCATAATCGATGAGCCCGTACAAAAGCTATCAGGAAGAGCAATAAATTCAAACTGAGCGCTAGACCAAAGAATGAGTTCCTCGGAGAACCTAGAGAGATGCATCATAATCAGGCTTGCATTTGAGGCAAACTCAATTGCAAAGTCACGGTCACTTACGGCGTCCAAAGAGTTCAAGCTGATACGCTCAAAGCTTAAGAGTTCAGCAGTTCGTTCACGATTGATCGGATAACTCGTTCCTGCAAGGGCAGCACTACCTAGAGGCATTGTATTGATTCGCTTAAAGCTATCCTCAAGACGTTCTTTGTCACGCTTAAACATTTCGAAGTAGGCTAATAGGTGGTGCCCAAAACTGATTGGCTGAGCAGCCTGAAGATGAGTAAAACCGGGCATAATGGTCTCATTTTC
>JGI26248J51725_1000778_pt1 | contig 11543 bp, 13 predicted proteins | sample SaaInlV_120m_DNA_2_FD_51725 | JGI IMG/M metagenome (IMG submission 51725) | reverse complement strand
GAGTTGTTTTAAAAGCTTTGATTTTACAATAGCCAATTTAAATCTTCTGTTTACTCTTTATCTTCTTCTTTTTTCTTTAAATCTTCAGAAAGTGATGAGAAAGGTAAGTTTTTACCAGAACCTTCAGATCCGTATTTATCTAAAGCTTCTTTTTTCTCAATTTCTTCTAATAATTTAATACTTAATGTAATTTTTCTCTTATCTAGATCCATATCCGCTATCGCACAATCAAGTTTTTCACCACCTGTCCATCTGCTTGGTCTAGCGTCAGCTGCGTTAATTGCTATTGCTGACTTTTTAATTTGAAAATCCATTTCGCATCCCTCAGGTCTAACAGTTAAACCTTTATTGTCAGTAGAAATAACTTTGACAGTAATAGTTTGATTTTTAGATTTATCATTAAACCAATCAAAAGGATCTGCTTGAGTTTGTCTTAAACCAACTCTAATTTTTTGTTCAGATGCTTTAATTTCAAGAACTTTAACTTTAATTTTGTCACCTTTTTTGTATTTTTCTAATTCTTCTTCACCATTGTTTAGGTAAGTTAAATCATTACAGTGTAAAAAAGCATCCACATCTAAGTCTTCTACTTTAACAAATAATGAGTATTCATTTTTATTAACTACTTCACCTTCAACAATTGTTCCAACAGGAAATTTTGTTTCAAATGTTTCAAACGGATTATCTTGAGTTAATCTATGTGAAATTGCAACACGTCTTTTTTCTTTATCAATTTCTGTGATTATACAATTGATCTCATCACCAACTTTAAACATTTTTTTTGCTGAAATATTTTTTTTAGTCCAGCTAAGTTCACTTGAATGAAGCAAAGTTGTAAGACCTGGTTCTAGTTCACAGAATGCTCCAAAATCCATCAGTTTAACTACTTTTACTTTATAGATTTTATTTAATTCATAATTTTCAATATGCTCAAAAGGGTCAGGTGATAATTGTTTTACTGAACATCCAACCTGTAGTTTTTCTTTATCAACTGTGATTACTTTTAAATCATGTTTTTCACCAATATTGAAAACTTCATCAGGATGATTTACTCTAGAATAAGAAATTTCCTGTAAGTGAACCAAAACATCTAGCTCACCATTAACGTTAAAGAAACATCCAAAAGAACTGTAGCCTTTTACTTCAGCGCCTTTGATAATATCTCCAACATTATATTTCTCTATAATTTTAGCTTTGTCCTCTTTTTTGAAGGAGGAAATAATTTCTCTTCTTGAAACACANGCATTACCTCTAATTTTATCTAACTTAATTAATGCAAATTTTTGAGGTTCGTTCATTAAGTGACTAATATCTTTTAATGGTTTATCTGAAATTTGTGATCCTGGTAAAAACATTAGCGAGCCAGTATCTATGTGTTCAACGATACATCCGCCTTTACATTTGGAGGTAATTTTACCCATGATTGGCTCATTATTTTCATAAGCTGCAACCAGCTTATCCCATCCAGCTATCTTTTGGGCTTTACTAGCAGAAACTAAAACTTCACCGTGTTTGTCCTCAATTTTTTCTAACAAAACTTTAATTGTTTCACCAACTTTAATCTTATCAGCAAGACCCATACTTTTAAGTTCGTTAATATCTAATACAGGTTCACTTTTTAAACCTTCAACAAATAGGAAAACAAATTTTTCAGTAATTTTGTTAATTTTACCTTCTATGATTTTACCTTCTTCAATTTGTACTTTTGAAAGTTGGCTGTTAAGTAGTTTTTCGAATTCTTGAGATGCTGTGCTTGATAAGTCTTTGTAAATTTCCATTAAATATTAATTTTCCCGTCTATAATTTTTTTTATTTTTAAAAAACACGCTCTTTTAGATAAATTTGTGGTGTTTATCAATACCGAATCTTTTGTTTTCTTTAGAGGTGAGATTTTTCTATTATAGTCACTTTTATCCCGTTTTTTGATACTTTTAAGGACTTCTTCATAAGAAATTTTTTTTTTTAACTTTTTTAGCTCTTTATATCTTCTTAATGCCCTTGTTTTTACATTTGCAGTAATAAAAAACTTAAATTCAGCATCAGGTATAATATTGTAAGTGATGTCCCTGCCATCTAAGCAGGATCCTTTATATTTTTTAGGAGGATTATATGCAAAATTTAACTGAAAAGAGTGAACAAGCATTCTTGTGCTTTTTACCTTTGATATAATGGATGCTTCTGTNCCCACTTCATCTGATAACAAAGCTTTATTAGCTAAGTCTTTAACTTTCAAAGATTTAATTTTTAATTTTATAAAATTTTGANNAAATTTTTTTGGAAATTTTAATTTTAAATAAGCAATCATTCTNTAAATTTTTCCAGTATCTAGGTAAAATAAATCATACTGTTTTGAGATAGCTTTTGCTAATGTGCCAGCTCCAGCCGCAGCCGGTGAGTCAATTGCTATTTTTAAAATATTTTTTCTTTTAATCATTAATTTTTTAATTCATCTATAATTTTAAGAAAATTAGGAAATGATGTCTTAATAGAATCTTTATCATAAATATGCCATTCACCTCCAAAGGAAAGACTTGCTATTACAGAAGTCATAAATACTCTGTGATCTTTTAAGTAATTTTTGATAATTATTTTTTTCTTAATTTCTAAATTTGGGTTTCCATAAATTTTTATAGAACCATTAGTTACAATATTTTTCACACCCATCATGTTGAGAATTTTTGCACCCCATTTAAGTCTTGGACTTTCTTTTTGATTTAATTCAGCCAAATCTTTAAAATAAGAAATTCCTTTAGCTTTGGCTGCAACTAAAAAAATAATTAAAAATTCATCTATAGCTCCACTATTAAGATTCGTAGGACAATTAATTGCTTTTAGCTTTTTGCTACCTTCAATTTTAATATCAGCTAATTTTTCTCCTTTATAGGTTCGTTGATTTTGAAAAATAATATTTGCACCCATCTTTTTCAAAATAGAAATAACCCCTATTCTTGAAGGGTTAATATTTACATCTTTTATAAGTAATTTAGAATTTTTAGACAATGTGGTTAAAATAATAAAAAAAGCACTTGAACTGATATCTGATGGAATTTTATAATCAAATGGTTTTATTTCTTTTACTTTTTTTACTTTGATTAGGTCATGATTTTTTTTATTTTCTACTGTCACAGGAAGTTTGAGATATTTACACATTAATTCGGTATGATTTCTTGATTTTTTTGCTTTTATCAAAGTGGTACCATTTGTTCTCATACCAGCAAAAATTACAGCACTTTTACATTGTGCTGAGCCTTTATTTTCTGAGTATGATATTGGTTTCAAATTCTTTGAACCATAGATTGTTAAAGGTAAATTTTTTTTATTTTTTAGTTTAAAAATTCCTCCAAATTTACTTAAAGGATCTGAAATTCTTTTAAAATCTCTTGTAGATAAACTTTTGTCACCAATAAGTTTTATTGGTTTTGCAGTATTAATTAAAAGTCCCAGGATAAGTCTTCCTAATGTTCCTGAATTTTCAGCATTAAGGGTTAAGTTTTTTTTATATTTAAAGCCATCTATGCCTTTTCCATAAATTTTACAGAATTTACTGTTTAGGATAACTTTAATTCCTAATTTTCTAACTGTTTTGATTGCAGCTTTGACATCCTCTGAAATTAACAAGTTTTGAGCTTTAGAATTTCCATTTGCTAGTGATGCAAGCAAAACCCATCTAATACTGATGCTTTTATCACCGCTTACAATAATTTTTTTATTAAAGTTTTTTAATTTTTTTTTTATTACTATTGAGTTAGGCATTGACACTTATTTAAAACTAAAACTCTCTCCAAAATAGGCATTCTTAGCATTAATATCGTTTACTAGTTTTGATGGTGTATCTTGAGCTATAACTTTTCCGTTATTTAAAATCATTGCAACATCAACACAGGCAAGTAAGTCTCGAGCTTGGTGATCGCAGATGCAGATTGTTATAGTGTTTTCTTGTTGTAAGTTAACAATAGTTTCTTGTAACATTTTAATTGTTAAAACATCAAGTGCCGCAAAACATTCATCTAATAGTAATACTTTTGGTTCGCTTAGAAGCGATAAAGCAATCACCAACTTTTTCTTTTGGCCTCCAGATAAAAATTTTGCTTTTATGTCTTTTAAATTATCAAGCTCAAACTTTGAAATTAAATAATTTATTTTATCATGTCTAAAATTTTNATTCTCAATTACAATCTCACTTATTGCTTTTAGGTTGTCATGAAGTGTAAGTTCATTAAAAAAACCTCCATATTGTGGAACATAGCCAACTCTAAATTTTTTACTTCTTAAATAAATTGGGTATTGAGTTACATCTTCTCCATTAATTTTAATTTTTCCACCTTTAGGACTAATTAATCCTGTTATAAGGTTAAAAATTGTTGATTTGCCAACACCATTTGGTCCAAGCATCCCAAAAACTTGTCCTTCATTGATCTTAAAATTTATATTATCTAAAATTAGTCTATTTCCATAAGCAAGAGAAATATTTTCAAATTCAATTACTGAATTTATTTTTTTAAATGATTTAATTCTAAATTTTTTTATGACTGCCATTTTAATCTTTACTTTTTATATTTACTTTTTTGTTATCTTGAAACATAAAAATTTTTGTATCTTTTGTAGTAATATTAATTTCAATAACATCTGCTTTTAAAATATTTTCTAAATTTGTATAAATTACATTTCTTGAGATAATCATTGAATTTCTTTGCATTGAAAAGTCAAGATACTCACCTGTAATTTTATTTTCTAGATAATTGATTATTACATTTTTTGAAAAAATTGTATCAAAATTGTTAGAATTATATCTGCCATAATCTGAAGTAATAGTTACATTATTTGTATTAGCCAATTTGATAAAAGCTTTAACATCTGTAAGATAGATTACATTGGGTTTGTCATAATCTATCTCCCCCTGTGATGCGTTTACAATATACTCATTTCCTTTTGCATCTTTTGATGAATAACTGACATTCTCCATAATATTTGAGTTATATGAATCATCATCAGACACAACTTTATCTACTCTTAAAACATTCTTTTCTTTCGAATATTTATAATATGAAATTATTGAAATTATTGAAATAAATATAGTTATACAAATTGTAAGATTTTTTTTTTTCATCTACACAATATCAGAGGCAAGAATATTATGAATGTGTATCACTCCAATTGTTTTAAATTGATTTCTTTTATTATAAACACTTAATGAGGTAATTTTTTTAGCATTCATTAGAGTCAGTGCTTTTGCAGCCAACATATCTTTATCAACACTTATTGGATTTTTTGTCATAACATTTTTTACTTTAAGTGAATGTAAATCATTTTTCTTTAGTCTAAATCTTCTAATTTGACCATCTGTAATAATACCTGTAGTTTTTTTATTTTTATTTTGAACAATTAAAAATCCAAGTTTTTTTTTAGTTAGTATTTGAAGTGCTATCTTCATCTTGAGGCTTTCTTGAACGAATGGGATTTTATTACCTGTAACCATAAGATCTTCAACTGTTTTTAATTGTGCACCTAAACTACCTGCTGGATGAATCTTTTTAAAATCTAACTTGTCAAATTTCTTATATTGCATAGCTGCAATAGCCAAGGCATCACCAAGAGCAAGCTGAACAGTAGTACTTGATGTGGGAACTATACCTCCCGACTCACTGACTTGTGGAATTAATAATTTTATATCTGAAGCTTTATATAAAATAGATTCTTTTTTTGACATAATTCCAATTAATAATATTTTATTTCTGTTTGCATATTGAATTATATTTTTGAGTTCATTAGTTTGTCCAGAATAGCTTATTAAGATTAAAACATCTTTTTTTTGGATAGAGCCTAAATCACCATGAGAAGAATCACTTGCAGATAAATTAAATGAAGGTGTTCCAACTGATGATAGTGTAGCTGCTATCTTGGATGCTATAAGGCCACTTTTTCCAACACCACAGACAATTACTTTAGATTGGCATTTTGCTATCTCGATTACAGCTTTATCAAATGAACTTCCAATATTTTTTTTTAATTTTTGTAATCCTTTAATTTCAAGATCAATTACATCTCTAGCAACTTTAGTAAATTTTTTTTTAATCATTAGTGTGACCAGATATCTTCTTTAAATAAAGCAAGATCAAGATCAACTCTAGTTTTTAGAAATTTTAGACAATCTTGATAAAGCTCCATTCTATTTTCTCTTTCTAGTATTTTGTTGAGTTCGTTATGAATTTTGTGTAGATATATTACATCGTTTGAACAGTATTTCATTTGGTCAGAAGTTAGCTCTCCTCCAAAATCAGAAGTTTGAAACTGTTTACTGACATCAATATTTGTAAATGCCTTGATTAAAGTTTTTAAAGAATGAGAATCGGTAAATGTTCTTGCAAGTTTAGATTGAATTTTTGTACATTCCACATTTTTGACATCAGTTTTTAAATAATATTTAATATGAGCTAGATCCGCTCTAGCATAGTGAAAAATCTTTTTTATATTTTCATCGCTTAATATTTTTATTAAGTTAGGGGCATTATAAGTTTGTCTATCTAATTGGATTATATGAGCATCTGAATTTCCTGAAGATATCTGTATTAAACAAAGTGGATCACGCCTAACATTTAAACCCATAAACTCACCATCTACAGCTAATGAAGTGTTGCCCAATTTAAAATCATCTGGTAGATCATTTTTGTGCAATTGAATATTAATACTCATTTTTAAACATATATAATAGAAATTTTATGAAAGCAAAAAAAGTTCTAATTTTTGGTGGTAGTGGTCAAATTGGTAGAAACTTAATTAGAAAACTTACCAAGAATAATTATATAGTTACCGTTGTAACAAGAAACATTCATCAAAAAAGCTATATTATTAAAACACAAGCAAATGCTGGTTATATTGATATTGTAGAAGCAAATATTTTTGATGAAAATAAAATTAGAAATCTTTTTAAAAAAGCAGATATTTGTATCAACTTAATAGGAATTTTGTTTGAAAAGAAAGGGGGGAACACATTTAAGAATATTCACTCTATTTTTCCATCCTTATTATCTAAACTTTGTAAGCAATATAATTTAAAGCATTTTATTCACTTATCAGCTTTAGGAATAAATGATGCAATAGACTCAGACTATGCAAAAAGTAAATTGGAGGGAGAGGCTAATGTATTAAAGAATTTTCCATTAGCAACAATTTTAAGACCTTCAATTGTATATTCGGTAGATGATAATTTCACAACTAATTTTATGACTCTTCTAAATAGATTGCCAATTTTTCCTCTTTACCATGAGGGCAAAACAAAATTTGCACCAATTCATTGCTCAGATTTAACAGATACAATTAATTATGTAATTTCAAAAAATATCTACTCTAAAATAATTGAATGTGTTGGACCTGAAATAATATCTTTTAAAGAGTTATTACAAAAATTATTAAATTTAATTAATAAGAAAAGAATATTAATACCTTTGCCATTACTGCTAGCTCAATTTTCAGCAAGGTTTTTTGAAATATTGCCAAATCCTTTACTTACTAGAGATCAATTAAGACTACTGAAATATGACAATATTTCATCTGGCAAATATAAAACTAACTCAGAAATTGGAATTCCTAGTGTTAGATTTTTTGACCAAGAAGTTAAAAAATATTGTTATATGTGGAGAGAAGGTGGCCAGTTTTCTACTGAAAAATATATTTCTGAAGATTTGAAAAATAAAGTTAGTTAAAAAAATTTAGGCTAACTGTATTTTTTTTTCTATAAATTCTGGAACTTCTTCTTTTTCTGTGACTTCTTCTTTTTTACCTTTGGGTTGATATGCATACAGAAGGTGTAATTTACAGTAAGAAAAATCTTTTAAAGACGATCTACCACAGAAATAAAACGATTTTTCATCTGGGTGACCTATTGGCCATTTGCAAGAACTTTCGTCAAGCTCTTCTAATTGTTTAGGGTTTTCTGGCTCAAAATCTTTTTCAATGATTAAAGATTTAAATTTACTTTTTCTAGCTCTCTTGGTTTTATTATTGTTTTCTTCGAGAGAATTTTCAAAGTTTTGATTTGAAGTAGCAGTTCTAGTTTTAATTTTTGCTGATAAATTTAATCTATGAGCCTTTCCAATTACTGCATTTCTACTGATACCACCTATAATTTCAGCAATTTGACTTGCCGTATTACCTTTACCCCAAAGTTCTTTTAGTTTTGATACTTTTTCTTCGTTCCAGCTCATTATCTATATGTTGTATTATGTTTTCTAAAAATAACAATATACTGATACAAAATATAAATAAACAAGCAATATCTCAAAGTTATCAACATAAATAAGCTTAAATTTGTTTACATATATTTTCAATCATAACTTGTATCTAATTATTAAAATTTATAAAAACTGACCTAAAATTATGAGCTATTTAACAAAAAATTATAATAGAAAAAAAATTTCTTTTAAGAGGGGAAAAGGTAGCTTCTTATATTCTGTTGATGGGAAAAAATATTTAGATTTTGTTCAGGGAATAGCTGTAAATTCATTAGGTCACACTCATCCCAAATTAGTCAAAACAATTAACGCTCAATCTAAAAAACTTTGGCACGTTTCAAATGCCTTTGTAATCCCAGAAGGGGAAAAGTTAGCTAAAAAGTTAGCTAAAAAAACTTTTGCTGATTATGTTATGTTTCAAAATAGTGGTGCGGAGGCAACAGAGGCGGCAATAAAAGTTGCTAGAAGATATTTTTATTCAATTGGAAAGCCAAAAAAAAATAGAATTTTATGTGTAAAAAACTCTTTTCATGGCAGAACCCTAGCTGCAATTTATGCTAGTGGATCAAAAAAAATGACTGAGGGATTTGGACCAAAAGTTGGAGGATTTGATCATTTTGAATTTGGAGANCANAAATCTTTAAAAAAAAAGATTACAAAAAATACGGCAGCTATAATGGTTGAAACTATTATGGGTGAAGGCGGNATAAAAGTAATACCTGATTGGTGCTTAAAAGAATTAAGAAAAATTTGTAATAAAAAAAATATATTATTAATATTAGATGAGGTTCAGTGTGGAATTGGAAGATCGGGAGATTTTTTTGCTTTTGAAAAATCTAAAGTAAAGCCTGATATAGTACCAATTGCAAAAGGGATTGGTGGTGGATTTCCAATTGGAGCAGTGTTAATGAATAAAAAAGTTGCAGCAGGCATGACTGCTGGAACACATGGTTCAACTTTTGGTGGAAATCCTTTGGCTATGGCTGTTGGTAATTCTGTAATGGATATTATTGCTAATAAAAAGTTTTTAAAACATGTCAAAAATATTTCAAAATATTTTTTATTAAATCTCAATAAAATTAAAGAAAAATATCCCAGAGTTATAAAAGAGATTAGAGGAAGAGGTTTACTGATTGGAATACAGCTTCATACTGATCAAGCTAATTTTATTAAAAAATTAATGGAGAATAAATTGTTAACTATTAGAGCCGTTGAAAATGTTGTTAGAGTTTTGCCGCCGCTTAATGTAAAAAAGAATGAAATCGATCAGGCTTTAAAAATAATCAAAAAAGTTTGTTCAGAAGTAAAATAAAATGAAACATTTTATAAATTTAAAAGATATTCCAGCTAATGATCTTAAAAAAATTATAGCTGATGCAAAAAAAAGAAAAAATTTAAGAAAAAAATTAAATACACTAGAAGTTGATAAAGGAGCTCCGTTAAAGGGTAAAATGCTAATCCAAATGTTTGAAAAAGCAAGTTCAAGAACAAGAATTAGCTTTTATCTAGCTATTAAGCAGCTTGGTGGTGGAACATTAACTTAGATCAAATGAACTTCATCTTGGTCAAGGAGGAGAAAGTATAGCAGATACTGCAAAAATACTCTCAACTTATGGTGATGGATTTATGTTGAGAACTGATAGTGATGAAAAAGTTGAAAATTTTAGAGATCATTTAACAATCCCAGTAATTAATGGTTTAAGTCCATCCTCACATCCAACACAGGTACTTTCAGATGTGTTTACTGTTGAAGAGATAAAGAAAAAAAAAATTTCAAAATTAAACATTTGCTGGATTGGAGACTCTAATAATGTTTTGGATAGTTTAATTGCAGCTTCTGTTAAATTTTCTTTTAAATTAAGCATAGGATGTCCAAAAAAATTTGAACCTAGTAAAGAAGTTAGAAACTGGGTAAAGAGAAATAATAAAAAAATATTCATTTATAATGATCCAAAAAAAGCTGTTAATGGAGCAGACGTAATATTCTCAGATAAAGTTATATCTTTAAATGATAAAGTTAATAAAAAGAAAAAAATTGATCATTTTAAAAAATTTAAGATTGATAAAAAATTAATGTGTTTTGCAAAAAAAGATTGTNTTTTTCTTCACTGTTTACCTAGGGGATCTGAAGTGAGTGATGAAGTTTTTTTAGGAAAAAAATCTCATGTATGGCAACAAGCATTGAACAGAGTTCATGTCCAAAAAAGCATTCTATTATATTGTTTTGGAAAATTAAGGTAGTGGTACAGGACTATCTGAATTTTGATTCAAGTATTTTATAATTGATGCTCTATCTTTTTCTTTTCTAAGACCAGCATAAGCCATCTTTGTACCTTTAATATATTTTGCAGGTTTTTTAAGAAATCCATTTAATTCCTCAAAAGTCCAATTTTTATCATAAGTAGCTAAAGCTTTTGAGTATTTGTAATCAGCAACTCCTCCAACTTTTCTCTCAACCACATTATATAACGCTGGACCAATTTTATTTTTACCACCTTTTATTATTGAATGACAAGCAGCACATTTTTTAAAAATTTTTTTACCCGCAGCTATATCNCCCATTGCCATTAACGCAGCTATATCAATTTTTTCTACCACAGCCGTTTCTACAGATGATGACACAGTTGTAGCTTGCTCCACTTCAACTGCATATCCTGGAGTTTTAGGTTTTTCTACGTGAAATATAATATTTGATAGTTTGCCAATACCGATTACTAAAAGAGCAACCATCAATACAGCAGCTATAATTTTATTTAATTCAAACGAATCCATATTTCTAAATATTATTTTAAACATATANCATGATAAATTAAAAAATTACCAAAATTTAATGTATAATTTTGCCTCTATTTCTATTTAATGGGTATAATAAATTGAAAAATTAATGAAAACATTAACCATTATACCATCTAGATTATCAGCCACAAGATTGCCAGGTAAGCCCTTGTTAAAGATAAATGATTTATCAATTATTTCACACGTATTTAGAAAAGCTCAAGAAGCAAATCTAGGAGAGGTTTTTGTTGCAACTGAGGACCAAGAAATAGTCGATGATGTCACAAATAACGGAGGTAATGCTATTTTAACAAGCAGANACCACAAAACTGGAACTGACAGAATTTATGAAGCATTAAAGAAAATAGACCTTAAAGGTATTGATTTAATAATGAATTTACAAGGTGATGAACCAGCAATAAACATTGAAGATATTATTAGTTTAAATAGAAAAATGATAAATAGTAAGTCGAGAATAGGAACTCTTGCATCAAAAATTAAAGATTTTAAAGATTTAGAAAATGAGAATATTGTAAAAGT
>JGI26248J51725_1000773_pt1 | contig 11572 bp, 8 predicted proteins | sample SaaInlV_120m_DNA_2_FD_51725 | JGI IMG/M metagenome (IMG submission 51725) | reverse complement strand
TTGAACACGCGCTTGAGGCGCTGCGCCCAGGTCATGACGACATGGCGTTCGGCGGGTGTCCGTTCTGTAAGAGCATCGGCAGTATTGGGATTGCGTCCCTTACCCCGGCCGGCCCACCTAATTCAACGTGGAAAACACTACGATATCCCTGAGGCAGACTTGTGGACTGCTGCCGTATCCCTGGAGATATCCGGCGTCACTGAAGGTGGTGAGAGATACATCGGGTTGCCTGGGCATGCTGAGAGATTGGGACCTTGGGCGAGGGACTGCGCCACTGTGTTTGACTGCCACCGTAGGAAGGGAGAGATAGAACAGGGTGGATGCGGGACCCCAGTTAATGACGACTTGCCTGACTTTATGGAGTAATCCATCGCCATCCATACCCACAGATTACCCACAGCAGGAATATATAACTTTAAAACCCAACGATTCCGCCATTCCTGTTATGTACTGCAAACAGACAGTGAATCCTGTAAGCCCCGTATAACAGGGGTAAAGCACTTGTACATCTTACCCAGGTTGTTTCTCGTCATCAGGAGATCACTCGGGCTCGGTTGGTTATTGAGCGTGTCGACAATGCGGACAAAATGACTTTTCGCTGTGAATTGACCGGAGTTGCGGAGCGCTCGCCTGGGCTTGCCCAGGGGTTTGCAGCCAGCATTCGAGAGGTGTGCAAGTTGCGAGGCGAGGTAGAACTCTTTGCACAGGGCGCCTTGCCAAATGACGGCAAGGTCATTGACGATCTGCGGCCTTTGGATTGACGCTTCCAGGCTCCCCAGCTTATATACCTCAATAACGGGTTATCCCTCCCATAGGGTGGGACTAAACGCTGGCGGTGCTTATCTGTACTGGCAACACCTGCGCTTGGTATTCATCCGCCCGCTCCAAAACGGGGTGAAAACTTGTTTGTTGAGGTCGGGCTTCACTACACTAGGGATCCGTCTTTCGAGCAAACCTGGACCAGGTAGTGACTGATACCGATATGTACGACGATGTTTCTCTTTATGCCAACCTGTTTGGTTATCTTGGCTGCCCGCTGAGTGATGACCCGCTGCACGATAAGGCAGACGTAGCCATTCTAGGCGTGCCGTATGATTTAGGCACCTCCGGCCGCGCCGGTACTCGTAGTGGCCCGGGTGCGATCCGTCAGGCCTCTGGCAATCTTCGCTGGGAAGAGGCACGCTGGCCGTGGCCATATGCGCTCGCGGATCACCTTAAGGTGATCGACTGTGGCGATCTTGCTTATGCGCCTGGAGATAGTGCCGGGTTTACCCAGTCCCTCCAGGACCGGGCCACGGATATCTTGCGCTCAGGGAAGACGCTGCTTAGCTTCGGCGGAGATCACTTCATTACTCTGCCGTTGTTGCGGGCGCATCATGCGGTGCATGGAGAGTTAGCCCTGGTTCACTTTGATGCTCATACCGATACCTATGAGCAGGGCTCCGAATTCGATCATGGCACAATGTTTCGACGCGCGCCTAGAGAGGGCNTGATTGATACTGATTGCTCAATACAGGTTGGCATCCGGACAGAATACGAGCCTTCGACGCATGCTTTTGCCGTGCTCGATACTGATTGGGTGCACAATTCTGGGCCAGTAAAGGTTGCGCAGGCAATTCGCGACCGGGTGGCTAAGCGCAAGGTTTATCTGACTTTCGATATCGATTGCCTGGATCCGGCTTTTGCTCCCGGCACCGGCACGCCGGTGGCAGGAGGCCTTTCCAGCAATATGGCGCTGCAGATTTTACGCGGCCTCAAGGGTTTAGATATTGTCGGCATGGATGTAGTCGAGGTGGCGCCGGCCTACGATCAGGCTGAGGTTACCGCGCTCGCCGCAGCAACGCTGGGTTTAGAAATGCTCTATCTGCAGGTCGAAAGATTTTCCTGAGTCCGCAAGGTTTTCGCCGATAAGGTTTTCGACCTGACCCGGAAGTAAAAGGCGCTGCAGCTCGGGGCCAGAGGTTTTCTATTTAGGCTCCCATACTCCTATAGACTGCCCCAGCGTCTTCGCAAATATCAATTGCTCAATTATCTGCGCTTAGACTGTTGTTAAAGCGTTCTAACTTCAGTCTGATCTACCCCGGTTATGCAGTTACGTCCTGCTTTTCTGGCGGCATAAGTCTTGGCTGATGGTGGTAATCAACAATTACACTGATCCTTGGGGCTAAATCTGCCTATCCTTGGGGGCACGAATATTCCGCCTTTAGGTTAACACCATGAATATGCAGAACATCGTCAAGCTGCCCGAGCGCACCCTTATGGGGCCAGGCCCGTCAGAGATTAACCCGCGAGTGTTAGTCGCACTGTCCCAGCCGGCGATCGGCCACCTCGACCCGGCCTTTGTTTCGCTGATGGATGAGGTAAAGTGTTTGCTGCGCTATGCTTTTCAGACCACTAATCGGCTGACCTTCCCAGTGTCTGGCCCTGGATCTGCCGGCATGGAGACCTGCTTTGTTAATTTGATAGAACCAGGGGACAAAGTGATTGTTGCCCGCAACGGCGTATTCGGCACCAGGATGCAGGAGATGGCCAGCCGCCTCGGGGCGCAGGTTGTGACCGTTGACGACGAATGGGGTTATGCGGTGGATCCGGGAAAAATCGAAGAGGCGTTAAGGGCTAACCCGGATGCGTGTGCTGTTGCATTTGTTCATGCCGAGACTTCGACGGGCGCGCTATCAGACGCAAAAACAATTTCTGAGATTGCTCATCGTTACGGTTGCCTTACGATTGTCGATGCCGTGACTTCGCTCGCAGGGTCTGCGCTCTATGTGGATGATTGGGGCCTTGATGTGGTGTACTCCGGTGCCCAAAAGTGTCTTTCCTGCGTTGCGGGCATCTCGCCTGTCACTATCGGGGATCAGGCGCTGGCCAAAATGAAGCGGCGAAAATTGCCGGCCCCTACCTGGTTTCACGATTTGGGCTTGATCGATGGCTATTGGTCAGAAGGTGGAACACGCGCNTATCACCACACCGCACCGGTTAACAGCATCTTTGCGCTAACCGAGGCGCTGCGCCTGCTGAAGCAAGAGGGTTTGGATCGAGCCTGGCAGCGACACCAGGAAAACTCCCAGCGATTGGTCTCGGGTCTGCGGCATTTGGGCCTCGACATGCTGGTCCAGGATCCAGCGGTCCGGTTACCCCANCTCAATGCCGTGCGTTTGCCAGTTGATATCGACGAGGCAGCAATCCGCTCGAGATTACTGAATGAGAAAAACCTGGAAATCGGTGCCGGCCTTGGACCACTTGCCGGAAAAGTGTGGCGTATCGGTCTTATGGGATATTCCAGCCGCCCGGAGAATGTATCTTTCTGTCTGGACGCTTTAGGTAGCGAATTGGGCGGCGCGATTCAAACCGCTGTTGGCGAGTAGCAAAGACGCTTTTAAGTCGCCCAAACCCTTCTGGAATTACAGCCGCCACCTAAACTCGAGAGCAACGGACCACCTTTTACCAGGGATTTCATAGCCCTTGGCGCTCATCACTTAGTTCACCAGCAAGCCGACAAAGTAGTTGAGCGCGCTGGCGAATTCGCTCTCCAGTGGAAACGAGAGCATTCCCATAACGGTATAACCTAGCGCCCAGGGCATGAGGTAGAAGCGGATAAGAAAAAAGAACCAGGCCACATACAAAGGTATCAAGGGTCGGATCAGAAACTTGGGTGTGACGGGGTTGAACAGGTGCAGCAGCGGGTTGGTCACACGAATAAAAAAACGGGCAAAGAAAAACGGGGTGTCTTCGCGCAGAAACAGCGACATGCCAAAGCGTCCTATCAAGGTCCACATGATGACTCCCATGATGTAGTCAGCTATCAGTACCCAGATCGGAAATGCCTCAGTCATAACGATTTATCTCCTTGATTTTGGTAAAAAAATGCCGGGACGAAGACTGGCTTCGCCCCGGCACGCAGTGTACGGAATTTAGGTCAGTGCGTTGAAGACAGCACAGACTTGCCCTTCGGAATACGAACCTCGTCTACCATCCGCTGGGTTTCCTCGTCAGGTTCGGCTGTTGCCAGACTGACTACAATCATGGCCACCAGACTCACAGAGGCACCGATGATGCCAAAGCGCAGGTGGTCGATGTAGAGCCATGGGTCCATACCGCCCCACTTGACCATGTACAGATACCAGGTTCCAGAGAGCAGGCCGAAGAACATACCGGCGATTGCACCCTGGCGGTTAGCCCGCTTCCACCAGACACCAAGAACCAGCGGGAAGAACAGGCCAGACATTGCAAAGTCGAAGGCCCAGGCTACCGCGCCGAGGATACTGGTGAGTTTCATACTGGCGACATAAGCAGCGCAAGCACCAATGATGAACAGCAGCACACGGGCTACGATCAGGCGGTGCTTGGTATCAGCCTTGGGGTCAATGATCTTGTAGTACAGATCATGTGACAAGGCGTTGGCAATCGCCAGCAGCAGACCGTCGGCCGTGGACATTGCAGCTGCCATGCCACCAGCCGCCACCAGACCTGAGATGACGTACGGTAGGCCCGCGATTTCAGGCGTAGCNAGCACCACGATATCCCCACGCATGAAGAACTCATTAATCTGGAGGATGCCGTCGCCGTTGCTGTCAGAGATCGCAAGGAAGCCAACGTCGCTCCATTTCTGGATCCACTCCAGTGCATTCACCTCGGTTATGGCCTTGCCAATGATGCTGGTTGCCAGATTCGGATCCAGCACCTGCAGCTTGGTAAAGGTGGCCAGCGCCGGCGCGGTGAAGTAGAGCAGAAAAATGAAGAGCAGTGACCATGCCACAGATTGGCGGGCCGCCTTGACGCTTGGTGTCGTGAAGTAGCGCATCAGGATGTGCGGCAAAGACGCCGTACCGGCCATCATGCAGAACACCAGGGTGACGAACTTCCACTTCGCGGCAAAGGTGGTGCCGGCTTCGTAGTGCGGTACCGTCAGCGCCTTCAGTCCAGCGAAGGCCTCGGTCGGTTTGAGGCCCACTCCATGCAAGGTTTCGAGTTCGCCCAGCCGCATGACGGCTTCGCCGTATGCCAGCTGAGGAATTATCCCAAAACCTTGCTTGTTGGACATCCAGATCACCGGTACGACATAGGCGATGATCAGCACGATGTACTGAGCCACCTGGGTCCAGGTTACTCCGCGCATACCACCGAGCATTGAGCAGAGCAGGATGCCCAGCAGGCCAAACCAGACGCCTACCTCAAAGGGGATCCCCAGCGCCCGCGAGGCGATTGTGCCGGTAGCGTTGATCTGTGCCGTCACGTAGGTGAACGACGCCAGAGTCAGGACGCACACGGCCAAAAAGCGCGCAAGGTTGCCGCCGTAACGCGTTCCGATGAAATCTGGCACTGTGTAGCAACCAAATTTTCTCAGGTACGGAGCCATGAGCGAGGCTACCAGTACGTAGCCGCCAGTCCAGCCGACCACAAATGCGATATAGCCGTGGCCGCCAAAATAGATGCCGCCGGCCATTGCCACAAAGGAAGCACCAGACATCCAGTCGGCCGCAGTCGCCATGCCGTTGAATACCGCAGGCACCTGGCGTCCCGCCACGTAATAGGCATCCACTTGCATGGTTCGTGAGAGCCAGCCGATGGTTGCATAGATCACCACGGTGAAGGCTACGAACAGGATGCCGATGGTATCGGCCCCCAACCCGGCCTGCTCCAGGATCGCCATCAGCAGGATAAACACGACAAACCCACCTGTGTACAGTCCGTAGATTTTCGGCAGGTTGTCGATAAAGTCGCCTTTAATAATTGACATATTAATTTCTCCTTAATTTCACCAGCCGCTAGTTTTTGTCTTCGTCCTCGGCCACCCCATACTCTTCGTCAATCGAGTGCTGACGCCTGACGAACCAGAAGATCAGCACCACAAAAATAACGAGTGAGCCCTGGGCGGCCATGTAGAAGCCCAGCGGAAAACCAAGGAAAGAAANGNTGTTCAGGCTGTCAGCAAACCAGTGAACAAGGTACGAGAAGATGAACCAGATGATCAGGGTTGTAATCATCAACCCCTTCGTCTTGGCCCAATGCGCTTCACGTGTTGATTGATCCACGTCAGTCATAAGTTGCCCTCCATATACCCCTAACGGTCCCAAATGGCACTGTCAGAAGCAAACTGCAGTTGTTGGTTAATGCTCCGCACCATTCGATTGGTGCGTTATTACTTATTAAGCAAGAAACATGCCAGTGATNTGATTGGAGAAAAACCCTATAAATTTANAGAAAACGAACGAGTAGATACTTCTTAGGGTGGAAATGTGTTACGAAAAGAAACAAATAGTTGGGCAGAAACGTAACGCCGGGATCGAACTCAGTAAACCAGGGTGATTGGGAAACCTACGAATTTTTGGCCAGCGATGTCGTTTTTGCACGGGGAATCTCAAATCGCTGACGCCTTTCCCAAAGAGTCTTGCGACTGATCCCGAGTTTGCGAGCAAGTTCAGTTTCAGTCATTTGTCCTTGGTGTTGTTGGACGAACTCGACGAAATAGGCATCGAGTGAGGCCATTGGCTGGTCCGGTGTCTTCGTTTCCTGGCGTTGGAGGCGCCCTAGGTTCAGTAGTTCGGGGACGATGGTGTTCCCATCGCACAGGATCACTGCTCGTTCGATGGCGTTTTCCAACTCGCGTACATTGCCAGGCCAGTGGTATGCCGCAATTCGCTCATGGACTTTGGCTGGAATCTCGCACAGCGATCGGTTAAGTTGCTGGCATATCCTGTGCAGTAAGTGATCGGTCAGTGCCGGAAGATCTTCTTTGCGCTCACGTAAGGGTGGTAGGGTAATTTCGATCACTTGGAGCCGGTACAGCAAATCCTCCCGAAAAAGACCGTTTTCGACCTGCTCTACAAGATTGCGGTGGGTTGCTGCCAATACCCGCACATCGACATTTTTTACCCGATTGGATCCCAGTCGGCGTAGCTCACCCTCCTGGATAACCCGCAATAACCCAGCCTGGGCAGTCGCCGAAAGTTCGGCAACCTCGTCGAGAAACAAGGTTCCGCGATCGGCGCTTTCGACGAGGCCGGCGGTCGCCTTATCGGCCCCGGTGAAGGCGCCTCTTTCATAGCCAAACAATTCTGACTCGACCAGCGTATCGGGAATAGCGGCACAGTTCATAGTGACCAACGGGCCATGGCTACGCTGACCCTGTTCATGGATGGCCCGGGCTACGAGCTCCTTTCCAGTGCCGGACTCACCGTAGATCAGAACAGTGGAGTCCGTCAGCGCGACCTTGGCGATCCTTTGGAAAACAACCTCCATCGCCGGGGATTTGCCCACCATGCCCCATACCGGGTATTCCCGGTGAATATCCTTGCGCATAGCCTGATTCTGGCGAAACAACAGATTCTGCCGAATCAGCCGATCGACCACGATCAGCATTTCGTCATGATTGAAAGGTTTGGCAATATAATCTGCAGCACCGGCTTTCATGGACTCCACTGCAGAGTTGATGCTGGCGTAACTGGTCATAATGAGTACTGGGGTGCCGGCGCATTTTTCTATAACTTCTGTGCCCAGCCCGCCCGGGAGTCGCAGATCGGCAATGATTAGACCAAAAGCGTCCAGACTGAATAACTCCTCGCTCTCAGTGACGGATGAGGCCTCAGAAATATCGTAGCCTTCGCGTTTGAGGAGCTTGGCCAGTGCACGTCGAATGACGACTTCGTCTTCAATAATTAGGATGCGTTCCATCAGTTCGAGGTCTCGTTAGGGTGCATTCGGCAGGGTAATGCGCACTTCTGTCCCGGCTCCAGGCGCGCTGTCCACCTCGATATCGCCGCCATGATCAACCACGATGCCGTAGGTCAGGGCCAGGCCAAGGCCTGTGCCTTCCCCAGGTTGTTTGGTGGTCATAAAGGGTTCGAAAATTCGCTCGCTGATTTCCTGGTTCATGCCGTGCCCATAATCACGCAGGCTGATTTCAATGCTATGGCCGGTATCACTAGCTCGTATCTGTATTTTGCCCCCTGGGGAGCTGGCGTCGTAGGCGTTGTTCAGGACATTGACAAACACTTGATATAACCTTTGTCGATCTCCTTGTGCATTTATTCCTTCATCGCAGTCAATGGTCACATCCATAACCTTGCCCGCTTGTGACAGGCGGACCAGTTCACTTGCGTCTTCAAGGCAGCCAACAAGGTCAAATCGGGTTTTTTGCAGCCGGTCAGCGTCCCCACGTCGCGCAAAATTGACCAGAGTCTGAACAATATTATTGATACGGTTGGTCTGTTCCAGTATGCCCTGAATTTCAGAGCGCATCTCAGGGTCCTCTACCTCCGTTTTGAGGTTCTGAGCCAGGCAGGCAATGCCGGTTACGGGATTGCCAATCTCATGAGCTACGCCGGACGCGAAGCGGCCGATCGAGGCGAGCCGTTCATTGTGGGCAAGCTGATCTTCCAGCAGGTGTATCTCGGTCAGATCCTGCAGGAGCACGCTGGTGCCGATCGACTCAACTGGAATGTTGCTGTTGGGTGATGGGGTAACGCCCGTCAACTCGGCCTTGAACAATCCAAACCACCGTGGCTGGCCCTCGAGGTGCAGGAGTTTTTTGTGAATTTCCTTTTGATCACTACCNAGNAATTCANCGAGCACATCGTTCCACGGCGCCGGGAGACTATGCACCTGATTACTCAGGGCAATGGATTTGTCGATACCGGAAAGGTTTTCCATGACACGGTTCCAAACGGTGACCATGTTGGTTGAACTCACCGAGCATACGCCGACCGGGAGATCTTCCAGTATCTGGCGATGGTAGCGGCGCATCGCGTCAAGTTGGGCGGCAAGACCCCGCAGACGGCTGCGCGATGCTTCGAGGCGTTCTTCCATGAATCGCATTCTTTCGGCGACTGGCAACTTATGATCTCGATCAGTCGGCAGACGGGTATCGACGACGTCTCGGGCAAAGTGTGGGCCAAGCAGTCCTGAAAGGTTTCGCTCGATACGCTCGCGCAACCGGCCCAAAGCGCGAGTATCGGTTTCCTCTTCGGTCATCTGCAGGTCTCGCTGCGCACGCCGGACTTCGTATTCTGCAGTATGGGTACCCAGAGCCTCGGCCAGAGCTGGAACAAACTCGCGCGATGAAGCCAGGCGTACGCGGCTGCGATACGGGGTGAAGATTTCCTGTGCACAAAGTGCAGCAGTTTCGCGCTCGGCAGCGCTTTGACGGGTGAGCACTGACAACAACACAAACAATGTGGCATTGACAGACAGTGACGCAAGGGTAGAGAAGGTCCACTTGTCCTGGCCTGCCATTTCCCATAACGCTGGTTCAGCAGGTACATCACTTGGCCCACCGCCGCTCAGCAAGGGCAGGATAAGAACGACAAACCAGGTGAGTCCGCCCCCAGTCAGTCCTGCGATAAAGCCATAGCGGTTCGCAGCCGGCCAGAAAAGCGTACCTACGATGCCGGGCAGAAACTGGGCAACTGCAACGAACGAGATCAGGCCCAACTGCACCAGCTGGCTACTGCGCTCGAAAGCCAGAAAAAAACCGTAGCCTGCAAAGACAAGCACCGCAATAATGATCCGGCGTCCCCACAGCAGCCAACGGTAGAGATTGACCGATGGATCAGGGGTGCCGGTAGCAGGGAGAATAATGTGGTTTACAGTCATGCCGGCGAGCGCCAGAGTACTGACGATGATCATGGCGCTGGCCGCAGAGACTCCGCCAAGGAAGACAAAAATGGTCAAACCAGCGGATCCGGTGTGTCGAGCAATGCCCAGCACATGGTAGTCAGGTACGGTGCCCAGATTCTGCTTGATGGCCGCCCACAACACGATCGGAATTGCCAGATTCAATACCAGGAGGAAAAGCGGGAAGCCCCAGGCGGCACGTGCCAGTGTTCCCGGTGCAATGTTTTCAGTAAAGAGCATATGGAATTGCCGTGGCAGCAGGAAGGCGGCCGCAAAAGACAGAATCAGTATGCTGACCCACGGGCCTTCCCGGGCGGGCGTATACATCGCCTCGAGCGCTTCGGGGTGGGTATCCAGCCAATGGGTAAGCCCAGATACTCCGTCAAAGATACTTGACATGGCTACAATTGCCACCAGAGCGAGGGCCAACAACTTCACCAGGGACTCAAAGGCGATGGCAACTACCAGTCCTTCGTGTTTTTCTCGCGGGGAGATATGCCGAGCGCCGAAGAGCACCGCGAACAGTACTATCAGTATGCAAAAGCCCAGCGACAGGTACTGTGGTGCAAACTCCTGTGTCAGCACGCTGGCCGATTCTGTTACCGCCCGGATCTGTAGCGAGATATAAGGTAGTGTACCGGCCAGCATGAAAAGCGTAACCAGCACTCCAGCGGTCTGACTGCGATAGCGGAACGCGAACAGATCTGCCAGCGACGTCAACTGGTATTCGCGCACCAGGCGCAAGATGGGGCTGAGTAGTACCGGGCTGAGAATGAAAGCCAGGGTCAGGCCCAGGTAAACCGCCAGGAACATGAAGCCGTTAGAATCAGCGTAGCCGACACTGCCGTAGAAACTCCAGGTCGTTGCATAGACGCCAAGGGACAATACGTAAACGGCAGGATGTCGGGGCAGCCAGGGCGGTAGCCATCGTTTCTCGGTCGCATAAGCAACTAGAAACAGCAGGCAAAGGTATAGCAAACTACTGACAAAAAGCCCTGGCGCGGACAAGATCATCAGTTATCGATCCTGCGTTGTGCCCAGGGAATCAGCGCAATGATTACCAGCCAGATCAGAAAGGGTAGATACCACGGCAATGCGGCCCGTAGCCACCAACTGGTGATGGGGGAGGCCAGGACCAGAAGCGACAGGCCAAACAAAAGAAAGGCTCGCTCCATCGGTGATTTACAATGATAAGCTCATGATCGTTACAAAATGTAACACAGTGATGGGGCAGGGCAAACCGGGGACATTTTGCTCAGGAGTTGCCAAGATGACTTCCATGGGAGGCCGGTGAAATGACCCCGTTGAATCTGCTCAAAAAGGTGCGGGAATACCTTGCACGGCAACGTAGAAAGCTTGAGCCTATCGTGAATGCTGATGGCTTGGGCGAGTTTATTGATACCCGCTCCAGTCTGGTGGCTCAGACCTCGTTGTACGGATATATCAAGACCCGCGCTGGCACCCGCTTTCCTGATTTGTTCGAGAACGAGGAGTTTCTTCAATCAATCAATATCGCCAAGTGGCAGATCTGGGCTGCCTGTGTGTCTGATCTGGCCGTGTTTTCCGGCGGGTTACTTTACCGGGAAATGCCCGACGCGGATCGTATCCGTCAGGTGTTGCAGCAGGCCATTGATCCATTGCTGGCGCGAACGGCCCAGCCATCAGAGGCAGGGGAGGACTTCAGTACAGCGTTGGAGAAGCTCAAGATTCGGATTGCCGGCGCTCCGTTTACCGATGCAGCGACATCGGAAAACGCGTTTACGGTGAGCCCCGACGCGTTGGTTTATTGGGCGCCGATCGTCGATGAGCTTAAGTCGCTGGATGAGTCGATTGTGCGCAATTCCATTCGTTTTCGCTGGCAGGCGCCACGACGCGAACTGCGAGAAGCCCTNCAGCCCGCGCGAGTCTTGGATTCGCTGGACAACTGAGCGGTAGCGCCAGGGCGGCTGCAACGGGC
>JGI26248J51725_1000761_pt1 | contig 11689 bp, 11 predicted proteins | sample SaaInlV_120m_DNA_2_FD_51725 | JGI IMG/M metagenome (IMG submission 51725) | reverse complement strand
CCGCCTATGGAGGCACCTGCCTGAACGTTGGCTGTATCCCTTCCAAAGCGCTGCTTGAGGCTTCCCGCAAGTTTGTTGATACCCGTGATCACCTGGGTGATATCGGTATCAAGGTTAAGGGCGTTACAGCTGACATACCGACGGTGATTGCGAAGAAAGATGAAGTGGTTGGCAACCTGACGAAGGGTGTCCAGGGACTGCTCAAGAGTAATGGTGTCACCACATTTGAAGGTATGGCCGTACTGCGTGCAGGACGAAAAGTGGCGTTCACTGCTCACGATGGAAAGGCAGAGGAACTGGTTGCGGAACACGTGATTATTGCCACCGGTTCGGTACCTATTAATATACCTCCTTGCCCGCTCACCGATGGCCTGATCGTTGATTCAACGGGCGCGCTGGATTTTACAGCCGTGCCCAAACGTCTGGGTGTGATTGGCGCAGGCATCATCGGCCTTGAGTTGGGTAGTGTCTGGAGCAGGTTCGGTTCAGAGATTGTGGTTCTTGAAGCGCTCGAAGGTTTCCTGCCAGCAGCAGATAAGCAGGTTGGTAAAGAGGCTGCAAAACAATTTAAGAAGCAGGGCATGGATATTCGGCTCGGCACCCGGGTGACGGGTTCTGAAGTAAAAGGTAAAAAAGTCACGGTGACCTATACCGACGCAGAAGGTGACAAAAAGGAAGTCTTTGACAAAGTGATTGTTGCGGTCGGGCGACGCCCCTATACAGAAGGGCTGTTAGCCCAGGATTCTGGGGTTTCGCTGGATGATCGCGGGTTCATTACTGTCAGTGATGTTTGCGTGACCGAGGTGCCGGGTGTATATGCCGTGGGTGATGTTGTGCGAGGGCCGATGCTTGCTCACAAAGGCATGGAAGAGGGCATTATGGTTGCGGAGAGAATTGCAGGGCAGAAAAACCTTGTGAACTACGACCTGGTACCTTCCGTTGTTTATACACACCCCGAAATCGCATGGGTCGGAAAAACTGAACAGGAGCTTAAAGCCGCCGGCGTCAACTATCAGGTGGGAAGTTTTCCAATGGCTGCCAGTGGCAGGGCGATGGCGAATAACGATACGACCGGCTTGGTTAAAGTTATCGCTGATGCTGCTACTGACAGGATTCTTGGCGTGCATATCATCAGTGCGCATGCGTCGGAAATGATTGCTGAGGCTGTGATCGCCATGGAATTCGGTGCCAGTGCAGAAGACCTTGGGCTTACTATGTTCGCGCACCCCACGTTGTCCGAAGGATTGCATGAGGCCGCTCTTGCGGTATCAGGTCACGCGATTCATATCGCCAACCGAAAACGAAAAAAATAGATTTTAATAGATCAATTCACACACTTTTTTAAATTAAACAGGATCAGATTGTATGAACCTTCATGAATACCAGGCCAAGCAGCTATTCGCTGAGTATGGATTGCCTGTCTCCCAGGGTATCGCTGTAGACACCGCAGAAGAAGCGGTTGCGGCAGCGAAAGAAATAGGCGGTGACAAATGGGTGATTAAAGCCCAGGTCCATGCCGGTGGCCGGGGGAAAGCCGGTGGTGTGAAACTGGTCAGCTCGGACGATGAGATTCGAGAGTTTGCTAACCGTCTCGTCGGCACGAATCTTGTGACATTTCAAACGGATGAGAAAGGTCAGCCCGTGAGTAAGATATACGTTGAAACTTGCACTGACATCGAACGTGAGTTGTACCTTGGCGCGGTAATTGATCGTTCTACGCAGCGCGTAACGTTCATGGCATCAACCGAAGGCGGTGTGGAAATTGAAAAAGTTGCAGAGGAAACCCCGGAAAAAATTCTACGGACAACCATCGATCCAATGACCGGTGCCAGCCCCTACCAGGGCCGGGATATTGCTTTCCAGCTGGGGCTCAAGGGCAAGCAGGTCAATCAGTTCGCAAATGTGTTTATGAAACTTGCCAGGTTATTTGACGAATGCGACATTGCGCTGATCGAAATTAACCCGCTGGTTGTCACTACCGATGGCGACATTCACTGTCTGGATGCAAAGTTGTCTATAGACAGTAATGCGCTTTATCGACAAAAACATATTGGTGAAATGCGAGACCATTCCCAGGAAGACGAACGGGAAAACCAGGCATCAGAGTTCAATCTCAACTATGTCGCTCTCGAAGGGAACATCGGTTGCATGGTTAATGGCGCAGGTTTGGCAATGGGAACAATGGACCTCGTGAAACTTCATGGTGGGCAACCTGCTAACTTCCTGGATGTTGGTGGCGGAGCCAACAAGGAAGCAGTTAGCGAAGCCTTCAAAATTATTCTTTCCGATGAAGGTGTGAAAGCGGTGCTGATCAATATATTTGGGGGNATCGTGCGGTGCGACATCATCGCCGAGGGGATCATTGGCGCGGTCAAGGATGTGGGTGTCAGCGTTCCAGTGGTCGTTCGATTTGAAGGAAATAATGCGGCGCTGGGTGTAAAGACCCTCGCTGAAAGCGATGTAGATATTATTGCAGCAACGAGTCTTACTGACGCAGTTGAACAGGTAGTAAAAGCGGCAGGAGGTGCGTAATGAGTATTTTGATTGATAAATCCACGAAGGTTATTTGTCAGGGCTTTACCGGGTCCCAGGGAACGCTTCACTCTGAGCAGTCCATGGCGTATGGCACGAAGATGGTTGGCGGTATTACACCGGGTAAGGGTGGCCAGGAACATCTAGGTCTGCCGGTATTCAATACCGTTCGGGAAGCTGTCGAGACAACCGGTGCGCAGGCATCTGTGATCTATGTACCGGCGCCTTTCGCGAAAGAGGGAATGCTAGAAGCTGCTGCTGCCGGTATCAAGCTCATTGTATGTATTACGGAAGGAGTACCGACACTGGATATGATTGTTGTTAAGGCAAGCCTGGATGCGCAGGGTGTTCGCCTGATTGGGCCTAACTGCCCTGGTGTTATTACCCCGGGTGAATGCAAGATCGGTATCATGCCCGGCGATATTCACCTCCCGGGGAAAGTCGGTATTGTTTCTCGATCGGGCACGCTGACCTATGAAGCCGTTAAGCAAACAACTGATCTTGGGTTTGGGCAAAGCAGCTGTGTTGGAATTGGCGGTGACCCGATTCCTGGTAGCAACTTCATCGATATCCTTGGCATGTTTGAAGATGATCCGCAGACTGAAGCGATTGTCATGGTAGGTGAGATTGGAGGAACGGCAGAAGAAGAAGCCGCCGAGTTCATCAAATCAAATGTAACCAAGCCAGTAATTGGCTATATCGCTGGTGTTACGGCGCCTCCTGGCAAGCGCATGGGGCATGCGGGTGCAATTATCGCTGGTGGTAAGGGAACCGCAGATGAAAAATTTGCATCCCTTCAGGCCGCTGGTGTCAATACCGTGAAGAGCCTTGCTGATATCGGTAAGACACTACAGGAAGTCACCGGTTGGTAAATTTTGGTTCGGCAATCAAAAGGCGGCCGATGGTCGCCTTTTTTTAAGTGAACAAACTATGCTATCCATGAAAACAAATCCGACGCTACTTCTCTGTCTTATGATTGCTTCAGGATGTACTGTCCAGCATGACAGCATGAATGCCATCTTGTGGATCCAGACTTCTGCTGAGTACCAGAGCAATTCAGAGTTGGTCTTTAATGTCGCTGAATCTAGATTGTCCCTGCTCCGGGACAAGCAGGATGTGACCGCCGACATTGACCAGGCGAAGTCTTTTGGCTGTAGTGCCGGTGCTTCATGCCCGGGCCTGGCGGCGGCAGGGCTGATACCTGCCGTTGTACTTGATGTCGATGAAACTGTTCTTGATAACAGCGTCTTCGGGGCGCGGCTTATAAAAAACGGCGGGCAGTGGAGGCCCGGGGCCTGGGACGATTGGGTCTCCGAAAAGTCAGCCATTGCTGTCCCCGGCGCTCTCGCATTTGTTGAGCGAGCCAGAGCTGAAGGAGTCGCGGTAATATATGTCACCAATCGAAGGTGTTCTGTGCGCGAAGGTATAAGTGAGTCATCTTCTAACAAACAATGTCCGCAAAAGTTAGATACGCTTGAGAACCTTGTTACGGCAGGATATCCACCACTGGCACCTGTCGACTTGCTGATCCTCCAGGGCGAACGGCCCGAGTGGGATAGCTCTGAAAAGCAACCCAGGCGGCAACACATTGCCGAGCGTTATCGAATAATGATGTTGATAGGCGATGACCTGGGCGATCTTGCGTCTAATATCAAAAAAACCAGTGTTGAAGAGCGGGCCCGGTTTGTTTCGACCCACCAATCCCTGCTCGGGGAGTACTGGTTTCAGTTGACTAATCCCGCTTATGGAAGCTGGCAGGGCGCGCTCAGCGGCAAACCAGCTCAGGATTACCTCCGGCTGAATTAGCCACGGGTAGTGCGGCGATTGCCGGTTCGGGATATATCTCTACTGTATTAGTGCATTCGCCCCTTGAAAAGATGCCCTGCTGACCCCATTTTCGGTGGTAGTTCCGAATAACTTAGATTGGAAAAACTTCGATTAGGAAAACAAGGTACCGAAATGACCACTGCGCAAAAAGAAACTCTGGGTTTTCAGTCAGAAGCCAAACAGCTGTTGCACCTGATGATCCATTCCCTGTACAGCAACAAGGAAATATTCCTACGGGAGCTTGTCTCCAATGCCAATGATGCGATAGATAAGCTCAGGTTCGAGTTGTTGTCCAATACCGAGCTGGCCTCGGTAACTGAAGAATTACGTATTCGTATTGATGTGGATGGAGATGCCAAAACCGTGACCATAACGGATAACGGCATTGGTATGACCCGCGACGAGGCGATCTCGCACCTTGGTACGATTGCGAAGTCCGGCACAGCCCAATTTCTGGATTCGCTCACAGGAGACCAGAAGCAGGATTCGCAGCTTATCGGCCAGTTTGGTGTCGGGTTTTACTCTACGTTCATAGTCGCAGACAAAGTTGTCGTCGAGTCCCGTTCCGCGAAAGCGGCAAAGGAAGAAGCCGTACGCTGGACCTCCGAAGGTGAGGCTGAATTTGAAGTAGAGACCATAGAGCGTGAAGAAGCGGGTACTTCTGTGACCCTTTACCTGAAGTCGGACGAAGCTGAGTTTGCCGATGGCTGGCGAATTAGAAACATTGTGAAGAAGTATGCGGATCATGTCTCCGTTCCGGTTGTCATGAAGCAAATGGCAACAGAGGAAGACAAAGAGCCGGAAGACGAAGTTGTCAACTCTGCGAAGGCCCTCTGGACCCGGTCACGCTCTGATGTTTCAGAAGACGAGTACAAGGAATTTTATAAACTGGTTTCACACGATTTCCAGGATCCCCTGAAGTGGAGCCACAACAGGGTAGAAGGGAAGTTGGACTACACCAGCCTGTTATATATTCCTTCCAAGGCCTCCTTCGACCTCTATCAACGCGAATCTCCTCGAGGCGTGAAGCTATACGTGCAGCGAGTCTTTATCATGGATGACGCGGAGCAGTTTTTGCCGCTGTACCTCAGATTCATTCGGGGAATAGTGGATTCCAACGATCTTTCTCTGAACGTGTCCCGGGAAATTCTCCAAAAAGATCCTGCCATTGACTCAATGCGCAGTGCACTCACAAAACGTTCGCTCGATATGATTGAAAAACTCGCGGACGACGAAGAAAAGTATCAGGTCTTCTGGGATGAGTTTGGCCAGGTGTTAAAAGAAGGGCCTGCGGAGGACTTTGGTAACCGTGAAAAGGTGGCAGGGCTCCTAAGGTTTGCAACTACAGAATCGGCTAGCGCAACCCAGAACCAATCGCTAAAAGCCTACATCGAGCGAATGAAACCTGAGCAGGACAAGGTCTATTATGTGGCGGCAGAGAACTATCACATGGCTGCCAATAGTCCACATCTTGAGATTTTCAGGAAGAAAGGTTTGGAAGTTATCCTGTTTCACGATCGGATCGATGAATGGCTGGTGAGTCACCTCGCCGAGTTCGACGGAAAGCAGTTCCAGGACGTCGCTAAAGGTGAACTTGATCTGGGTGACCTGCAAGACACCGAGGAAAAACAACATCAGGAAGAAACCGAAGAAGAGTTCAAAGGACTGGTTGAAAAGATCTCTAAGCTCCTTGAAGAGAATGTCGAAGAAGTTCGAATGACCCATCGTCTTACCGAGTCTCCTGCTTGTCTTGTAGTCAGTGAAGATGACATGGGGATGCAGATGCGGCGGGTACTTGAATCAGCAGGACAAGCTGTTCCCGAGAACAAGCGTATTTTTGAGTTGAACCCTGATCATCCTCTGGTTCAGAAGCTGAACGACGAATCTGACAGTGATCGGTTCAATGATCTTGCGAGGGTATTGTACGATCAGGCTCAATTGGCGGAGGGGAGTCAACTAAATGAACCTGCGACCTATGTGGCGAGGCTGAACAAGCTTTTACTGGAACTTTCGAAGTAGACTTAAGGCTATCCGTGGGACGGTTGGTAGGCGCTGCTGGTTTGTTGTTCCTGCTGACTGTCGCGCAAGTTGCCAATCACCGATTCCAGGGCACGGCTGAACAGCAGTCCATCACTGATGATAGAGACTGTTCCGTCGTGTAGTTCTCCCGCAAGTCCCGTCTTTGTCTTTTCGACGACTTTCACACCCTGGCGGTTTACGAAAATGAATTTGTCGACCGCGCTGATTTTTGCTGCCAGCTTACAGCGAGTGTTGTGATCGTCTTCCCCGGCGAACTCGACCCACATACCGATACTCAGGTTATCAACCCGAGCCACCGCAGGATGATTTTCGTTATTAAAAAACCCAACGTCAGCCAGTGCGACCGATGAGTTCTTTAATAGGAATGGGAACAGATGAGCCCTGCCATATCGCCTCATAAAGCAGGGTAACCAGGTTGATAATGTCTGAAGAATGGCGGTCTACAGCGGTGACTATATTGCCTTCTTTCTGTGACTCCTGGAGTATTTCATCTAGTGATTGCGAGATATCGAGTCTTTCAACTTCATCCATCGTCGAAGCAGCGATTGGAGGCCCGGTAAACAGTCAGGCTGTTCTGTGGATCCAGTTCCAGAGGTCGCAAGGCTTCCAGAAAGGCGCTGGCGAGCTGATTGGGATCGAGCGGGTTGGTCGATTCGTCCAGGCGTTTTCGGGGGAATAAGGAGCTGAGACGGGTATTAAAACCGATGTAAACCGCCAAGTGTTCGTTCCTGGCGGCATTGACCATACCCTCTAGTGCGACGATGAGGTCCAGTTCTTCTTCCTGGACCAGAGATAGCGTCTCAAAGTTGAATATGGTTTGCTCTTCTGTGACTTCCCGACCCATGAGTTCGTCAAAATTGTTATTCAGGTTCGTCATGAACCGCATCAGAATTTCATTGGATTGCTCGGAGAGGGCCTTGAAATCTTCAATAGAGTCGATGATCTGCCGGCCTGTGTCGTCAATCACCTGTTGCGCCATTTGGTTGAGTCGGTGTACTGCCGCCTTCTGAATTTTGTCTACAATATCGGACACAAGGGCAATTTATGACTAATTCGGGAGGGTGGTCAAGATACCTTGAATGTGAATAAAAGTATAGAAATTGTATGATTTAGGGTGAAAATGCGGGACCATAAAACCCTTAATGATTAATAGCTTAGGCCCAGTATTTGGCTCATGTTCTAAATATTTTGGCGGATGTGGAGATTGAATGAAATTACTGTTGATGCGGCACGGGGAAGCAGAACCCAATGCGCAAACTGATTCAGACAGGCCATTGACCTTGTACGGGCGGGCGCAGGTTTCAGCGGTTGCCCGTCGGTTATCGGAGATGGACCTGCAGGTGGAAGAGTCGATGGTTAGCCCATATTTGCGTGCACGGCAGACCGCCGCAATCATGTCCGGTACGATGGCGGGATCATGGCCCGAGCAGGTCAGCGATGCGATAACGCCAGATCAATCAGCTGAAAGAGCGACGTTGGCCATTGCGAAGTGCTTTGATAACGTTGGTACCGGTCTTGTCGTTATGCATCAACCCATCATCAGTCGTCTTGTATACTATCTGACAGGGCAGGACCAAACGATGGGGACTGCTAACCTGGCTATCATCGAAGCCCCACAAATTGCTCTCGGATGTTGTGAATTAGAATGCGTTATCTAGCTTTTGTACTGTTAATTTCTGTCGCTCTGGTGGCAGAGTGTGAACCTGCTTCACTAGCCGAGCCGGTTGGTTTGTTCCCTTCTTCGGAACTGGTGGAACAGGAGACCACCGAGTCGTCGGGTCATCTGCTGGTTTTGGGGGCACTTGAAAAGGTCAACCACGAACTGCAGCCCGAAAAACTCATTCTGGTACCGGGCAGGAAAGTTGCGTCAACCTGGTATTTGCCTGAAGCGCGCAGGACAAAACAGGTCGCGGAACATTTCAAATCCGAGCTTGTCGAGTCTGCGAACATTCTCTTCGAATGTCAGGGTCGCTCCTGTGGCAGTAGCAGTTACTGGGCGAACAAGCTTTTTGAGCGCGCGATACTCTACGGGCCCGAGCAGTACCAACACTACCTGATTGCCCAACGATCCGTTCCCCAGCACTCCCTTGCCCAACAGAAGGCAGAGGGCGATTACATTGTCATTTATATTGGTGAACGGGCAACTCGAAAAATTTATGTCCATATCGAATACATTTCGCGAGTTAACCCCTAAGCGCTGACTTCTCCCGTACGGCGCGCGCTACCCGCAGTCAATTCAGCAACCCCTGGCATGCTGGTCCAATGAAATCTAGCTTACTACAGTCATTCACAGCTAACTCGATATCACCTGTTGTGCGGGTGTGTGCGACGTTGTGTGATAGAGGATGCAGGCGACGCTTCGTGCGCTGAGACCGGCGTTAATGTTGTTCTTTTTCCTGAGTTGCTTTATAGGATGGCCTGGATCCTGTATGTTTGCGCCTCACTTTTCGTTGGCGAGGTAGTAGGTGGTCGATAACATGTCCAGGAGGGGGTTTGATCCCCTGACATATCGATTTGAAGATCAGTTGCCAGATCAAGGCGCTGTGACGGAAGTTGCGGATGGTGTGCTCTGGGCTCGAATGCCTATGTGGGGTCGCCTCAATCACATCAATGTATGGCTGGTGCGTGATTATGATGGCTGGACTATCGTGGACACCGGTCTTAATCGAGATGATGTGCAGGAATGCTGGCGATCTATATTCGACAATCATCTTGATGGTAAGCCAATAAAACGAGTTATCGCGACTCATCTGCACTCCGATCATACGGGTAATGCAGGTTGGATCTGTCGGGAAAAGGAAGTAGAACTCTGGATGTCTCGCAGCGACTTTTACATGTGTAAGGTTATGGCGGCAGATGGTCCTTCGGACGTACCTGAGGACGCCATCAAGTTTTATCGACGTGCTGGTTTTGATGAAGCTCGTCTGAATCGCTATCGCGAGAGGTTCGGCCAGTTCGGCGCTAATATCTCAGAGTTACCGGCTGGTTACAGACGAATCCAGGATGGCCAGTACATCGATATTGGTGGACGTGAGTGGCGGGCGGTTATTGGGCATGGTCATGCCCCCGAGCATGTGTGCCTTTATTGTCCGGAGTTGAAGATAATTATTGGGGGCGACCAGATACTGCCGAAGATCACGCCTAATGTCAGTGTGAATCCATCTGAGCCCAACGCGAATCCCCTCCGGGATTTTCTGAACTCCTGTGCGAGGTTCAGGGAGATGCTGCCGCCTGATTTACTGGTGCTTCCAGCCCATGAGAGCCTTTACGAAGGCGTGCATGAGCGACTGACGGAGCTGATTGACTGGCACGAGGTTGCATTGGAGAAGTTGTATGATTTGTGCGCTGAGCCCAAGCGAGCAGTCGACGTTTTTCCCGCGCTATTTAAAAGCAAGATCACTGACACGAGCTATTTCCCTGCGACCGGTGAGTCGATCGCGCACCTTCACTGTGCCCAGGAGCGACGTGTGCTGGTTGTAGAGGAAGATGATAACGGCGTTGCCTGGTGGCGACAGGCCTGATGTTATACGGGTGCCTTGCGAGGTAGTTTTTCAGTGGTTTTGTCTGGTAGTGATGCGTACAAACGGTCGGTAAGCTCGGTTCGATGAACCGCATAACCTGGGTCGCTCCAAAGGTTTCTTAACTGGTCCGGGTCTTCTTTCATGTCGTACAGTTCGCCCTCTGTACCATCATATAAGTGACTCTTTTCATACGCAGTGCAAAGAAATCCATCCCGGTGGTAGATCGACTTTAGGTGCATGTCGATAGGGCCATGTTCTGAATCCCATTGGGTAAGGACTATCTCCCGCTGCTGCTGAACTGCTTCATCCTCTGATGTGGGTAATGGTTTGCCTTCACAATAATCAGGCGGACTGATGCCGGCAATCGCGCAGAACGTGCTAGCCAGGTCTACATGGCCAACGGGGCTGGCGACTTCTGCCGGGGAAATGTTTGCTGTTTCTGCTGGCTTCCAGATAAACGGAAGATGCATCAATGCATCGACATGGTACGGGCCCTTGAACAGGAGTCCGAAATCTCCCTGCAATTCGCCGTGGTCGGTGGTAAAAAATATGTCGGTGTTTTTCATCCACTGCTTTGAGTGAAGAAAGCCGATGACGTCGCCGACAGCTTCATCAATCAGCTCATTTTCGATATGGGTCATGGCATTGATTTCACGGACCTGGTCAGCTGTCATGTCGGCTGGAACAAATTCCCTTGGAGATTCAAGGTTGGTCCACAGTGAGCCGTCAAAATAGCCCCGCCAGTGAGCGGGTTTTTCATTAAGCCATGACTCAAGTTGTGATCGGTTTTCACTGTAAAGACGGGGCAGGGGAACATCCTTCCAGTTAATTCTATGAAGTTCGGATGCAGGAATGTCCCAGGGGTGGTGAGGGTCCGGGAAGCTCATCCAGCAGAACCATGGTTTATTGCTTGACTGCGTGCCCAGCCAGCTTTTTGTTCTCTGGGAGACCCAGTCCGTGTGATAAATATCGCGTGGAATATCCATTGGCCAGACTTGCGTGGCCCCTGTTGCACCTTTGCCTGCAGTATTCTGCCCTTTGTTTGTCACCATGGGGTAGAAGGCTTTTTTCTGTTCGGGGTAGGCGTCCATATACTTGTCGTAGTGGCTGTGACCCTCAAAAAAATGATTGGCGAGTTCCATATGGTCGAATCCGCGGTGAGGCCCCGTGCTGTTCTCAGACGCCATGCGGTTTTCGAAAAAATCCACCGGGGAGCCAAGCCATGGTTCGAAATGTGCTTTACCCAGCAGTGCCGTGTTGTAACCATGTTCTTTGAGGTGGTGGGCGATGGTGTGTCTTTCTTCGGGCATGGACATGCCGTTCATCAGCACGCCATGCGAACGGACGTGTTGTCCGGTCATGATCGTGGCCCTTGCAGGCATGCAGACTACATTTTGGTTGTGTGCTCTTTGATAATTGATGCCTTCACTTGAAAGTTNATCAATATTTTTTGTATTTGCAATTTTTCCACCGTTGCAGCCTAGTGCGTCGTATCGCATCTGGTCTGTGGTGATCAGCAGAATGTTTCTGGTCATCAGGCAGCGGCCGCTTTAGTAAGTTACTGCGTCATGTTCGAATTCGAATCCAGCTTTATTCATGGTAAGACGATGACGTGCGCCTGAAGTTGCGGCGTCCCATTCCGGGTAACCGGCATCTCCGTCCCAGAGAGCGACTCGAGAACCATCCTTGTCCTGGACGACTCTGGTCTGGTAGTAGCGGGGGGGCTGCTCAGAGAGCTTGTTGAGTGCCTGATCGATGGTGCCGAATCG
>JGI26248J51725_1000758_pt1 | contig 11709 bp, 11 predicted proteins | sample SaaInlV_120m_DNA_2_FD_51725 | JGI IMG/M metagenome (IMG submission 51725) | reverse complement strand
ATACTAAGAACTAGTTTTGTTAAACTTCTAGCTCTTCGCAGTTTTTAAGCATTTCTGATTCGGTTAATGCTCTGTTACCATCCGCCGCGACTTGGTTTTTGTAAAGATCTAGCTTGATGTATTTTTTACTTTGAGGAGACTCTGCGAATGCTTTTGCACCTTCGTCACCGACAACATTTCCAAACATTGATAAGGACTTCAATTTTGGTAGTTTTTCGCTTTTGGCAATTGCGATAGCACCGTCATCCCCAATATCATTGTGGTTAAGATTGAGTATCTCAAGATTACCTAGGTGAGGAGAGTTAGCCAGTGCTTCAGCCCCCTCATCTGCACATTGATTTCCCGGGATAACTAGTTCCTTAACGTTGGCTAACTCTGGAATTTCAGCTAACTCCATTACACCTCTAAGTCCTAGAAACTTATCCCTAAGATTTACTACAGTTCCATCATCCGACATATTTTCTTTTAAAATTTTTTCAACTTTACTCATGATCATCTCCGACTATAGGATATAACTACCCGTCTCTTCATTCTATCAGCTTTCTAAGGTTATAGGCGTGGGAACAAAAAAACCGGCCACTGAAAGTGACCGGTTTTGGCTGGTTATATTAAAGAAATTATAAAAGCGGATCAAGAAAAAGGCCGTCCGTCTTCCACTTTTCTATTTCTTCTTTAGTTGGGACCGGAGGAACAGGTCTTTTCTCCGCACGTTTATCTAGGGGGTCATGGAACGTTCTAGCATAAGCCTCGGCTTTCCAAAGGTATAAATGTTGGAATAGCATTCCCCATGGTGCCATCGGAGTGCCATCCACTCCTCGAGTAACCCGCTTATACCAAAGCGCGTCCGGCCAATCTTTCATTTTAACACCGTCAATCCGATCAGGCATTTTTTCGGTGTCCATATTTTCCGCATTACGGAAGTCCATAGCTCCTGTCATCATGGGAATTCCTTCTTTGCCGTGGCACACGGCACAGTTAAGCCCTTCCGTAGCAGGCTCTAAGCCCTCAAAAACTACTTTGCCTTCTGCGATTATTTTGGGGTCATCCCACCATGTCCACTGATTTGGGAACTTGCCCTCCACGGGCATAGCGGTAGGATTACGCAAGGTTTTCAAATAGGAGACTAGAGCGTTCAACTCGTCGTCGCTTAGGTCCTCTCCATAGTATGTAGGCATGGCTTTTTTGGACTTTTTATCTTCATACCCAGCAGCCTGGTCTTTTCGTGGGTCTAAAATCTGTTCCTTGATATAATCCTCTGAGTAGAGCCCGATTTGCTTGGTTCCAAGGTTAGGGCCACGGTCTGAGTTCCCTTCCCAAAAAACCTTGTGGCAATTAAAACACTTATTACTAGCAAATACTTCCCGACCGGCCGCAATAACTTCGGGTCCAGCGAGACCACTTAATACTATAGGGGGGCGGTCTAATTTTTCTATCTCGTGTTGTGGGTCAAACTGGGGAAGCTGAGCTGTTATGGTGATAAATAGACCTGAGGCCAAAGCATAAGTTGTGAGAAGGCGAAAGGTCCAACTTAATTTAGACTTTTCTGGTTTAAGAGCTCGAGCATCAAGAATGAGAAAAAACGCGAGCCCAACAAATGCGAAAGTGACGAACTCTATCTGCCACCAGATAGGAAAGCCAAACTTACCTGAGATGGACCATATGGCACCAGCGATAATGAGTATGATCGGTAGTTTCAGTTTGATGTTTTGCCCGAATGATCTTTCTACTTTTTTCTTTGGAGGAAGGGATAAAAGAAAGGCGTACATCATCACCACTCCAGCAAAACCCCAACTCGCGCTACGCGGTAATTCAAACCAGGCAACAATGAACCAGATAACGACTGCCAACGGCAGAAACTTTAAAGACATTTGAGTCAAGGTTTTGAAAAAAGACGGTTGTTGCATTATAACGCTCCTGAAATGTTATTCAGCCATCTGTGGCGTGGCCTCGGGAGGAACCTCCCCAGTCTTTTTCTTAGATTTTGGATATTTTATTCCCAGCCAGATGATACATGTCATGATAAGAAAGAAGGTCCAAACAATAGCGGTTACATGGAAACCAGCTTCAGCCAAGGTGGGCGCAAACTTCTCTGGCGTCACATCCTTGAAGACTTTATAAACATGCCAGTTCATACGGGATAATTCGCGTATGGTCCCCATCCAGCTCATAAGCCATATGTCAGCAAACCCAAGGAATATCAGGCAGTACGTCCCAAGTGGGTTGATCTTGCCGTAATGAACTTTTCCCGTTTTAGTTGCAATAGTGTAGAAAATATAATTTACAAATGTAACTGTAACCAGTGCGAAGGCAGCTGTGTTTTTTGATATCATCAAGGCAAGAAAAGCTAGGTTGTCTGGTAACACCATTGAAGAGTCCATGCCCGGTTCAGGCATCATAGTGGCAAAGAAACGCCTTGGCGTAAACCATATAGTCGCAGCAATCACGATTAAGACAAACCCAAACTTCATAGCGGGAAAGAAACGCTCCGCGTTTTCAATGCGTTTCATGCTCACCCACATATATATATTACTTAGGCTGAACATTGTTCCAACAAGCAGGCCTTGAACTAGCATGAACATAGACTCTCGATCAGACATGATGTACATNCCGATAGTTGCGTCATACTGGTATATCTCACGTACAAAAATGTAGCCCATTGCTGGGAGGGGAATCATTATTGCGACACCTATGATATTACCGATGTAACCAACCCAGTCGTAGTATTCCTTTTCCTCTTTTTTTTCGGACCAAAGATACATGTATGCACCAATAACACAAACCATGTATCCACCGAAGGTGCCATTCCCGACCAATCGATGGTAGTTGAGGGGCATCCATGCAGCGTTCGTTATCTTGCTCCATTCACTTATATTAGTTATTTCGTTAAGCGGCAAAGGGGGTGTCTGCATAAAGGTGGCTGGTCCATCCAAGGCCACGAGCAGTGATAGTCCTAGAACGTTAAGAATGACACCTAAAACAATATGCCTACCTTTCTTGTTGCTTTTATTCAACGGATCCCATGAGTATACGTAGATATACATGACGATCGTTTCTAATATGAAAAGAGTAGGGTAGGCGACCATAAATAAAACAGGAAAGGATGACACAAGATAGGAGATAAAATCGCTGTATGCCACCAACATCACGAAGAGGAATAAACCACCTGTTAGGGCCGTAAAGCTGTAGGCAAAACCGATGACCTTTGTGATTTCGTGTGCCAATCGCTCAAATTTAAAATCAGATTGGGCAAACATAAGACCGTTGGCNAGGAGACCTCCAACCAATCCGGTTACTGCCGCAAGGATAACACCATCTGCATGGTATGTTTCAACGGGGGTCAGAGCACAGGATATGATCGTGCCAAATATAGCACCGACTATTCCCGAAACTTTCAGGTTCATACATCTGTGAAAATAGTTCAGGAAACTGACAAAAAGAGCTCCAAAAGCGCAAGCCCACATTCCATAGAGAACTCCATGGTGAATTCCGACAATGACTTCAAATGTTATTCCTATAACTACTCCTACGAGGATACCAAGAAAAACATTAGAGAGAATGATAGCTTTTCGTACCCCTTGGGTTCGGCGTGCCCCCATAACCTCCATGATGACAACGAACATGGGGCACCCCAATATAAATGAGGCGAACAAAATATGAAGTTGTGCTGCGGCCCAAGTGAACTTCCGGTTGCTTAGCCCAAAGAAAGAAAACTCTTCGAATTCATGGTCTTTTGCAGGGCCAATGTCTGTTAGATAGGAAAGGTCCTCTCCTTCTTCTTCACCTTCAGCGGCTTCTTCTTCTTCATCTTCTTCATCTTCTTCATCTTCTTCATCTTCTTCCGCATAGGCAGTAGAAGGTCCATTTAAACTAAATAAAGGTGNCGTTGAAGCCGGTATGAAGGCGGGAACCAAATGTCCCATTCCATAAANAAATATTAGGGCAATGAGGATGGTGAATATCGAGTTTTTAGTTTTTGGTTTCTCAGATGAATGATGCATCGAGGCCTCTATTTATATCAAGGGAAGTCTTTTATGAAAGACCAGACTCAGCTATATTTATAATCAGCAACAAGAGTGAGAAGTTTGGTTACTTCTCAACATTATGAATAGACTAACTCAACGCTCAATAAACTGGGATATAACAACCCCTTGAGACGTAAAGGTGAAAGGAATATCATACGGTTTTTCTAATGTCAAGAGCTTTAAAAGTCTTTTGTTTCAAATGACTTAAGAGGGTGTTTGTGTTTGGGTGGGAGAATGAAAGCCTTCTTGGTCAACAAGAAAACCGTTATGGATATTTTTTTTTGTCCAGATTATTTTTTGATTCAACTTCGGTTGAGTCCTCTAGTGGCATAATGAGCAGGCCGAATCCCATTGCTGTGCTAAAAACAGAAAGGAGTCCGACAAAGATCTGTGGCCACTCAGCGGTTATATCGCGCACAGACCAGACAAACAAAAATCCTCCAAGAACCATGAGGGCTATCCCTAAAAATCTAATTTTCCAGCTATTCATTGTTCTGATTTGCCTCTGCAAGAGACCTTTTTTTTCGATCAATGAGAATTAAGTTGCGGACATAAATAATTGAACCAAGGCTTTGCCCGAGAATGAAAACCGGGTCTTCTCTGTGGATTGCATACGTTAACAGGATAACACTTCCTACAATACTGCAATACCAAAANGCAATAGGGATCGTACTTTCTCCTTTTTTTTCGGAAACTAGCCATTGGATCACAAATCGTGCTCCAAAGGCTATCTGACCAATAAAACCGATAACCAGCCAGTAGGTTGTGGTCATTAATCAATCCTCCTCTATAATATCATAATTGATTTGTCTTTTTTTCATCCATCGGATCGCCAAAAGATCTTTGAATGAAGCGAATAGGCGGTTACGGATGTTATATTTTGAGTAACCATGCATGCGGGGATAATGCCCCACTTTTACCTGCGTGACGCTAAACCCTTCCATTTTCATCAATGTTGGGAAAAAACGATGCATCCCATTGTACAATTTAATACTTTTGAAACATGTTCGCCGAAACGCTTTGAGCGAACAACCTGTATCGGCTATGCATTCTTCGCTCAGGGCATTTCTCACTACATTAGCTATTTTCGAAGAAAGTTTTTTGATCCAAGGATCGTTACGTTTGTGCCGCCATCCACATACCACATCATATTCATTTATTTTCTCGAGTAGTAAAGGGATATCAGCAGGGTCATTCTGTAAGTCGGCGTCCATGGTAACAATAATATTACCGCGGGCTTTGCTAAAACCTGCAGCGAAAGCTGCTGTTTGACCATGATTACGTCCAAACCGGATCAGCCGTAGATGGGGGTTCCCATTTTTTAATTTACGTATGAGGTCGGCACTGCCGTCCACACTTCCATCATCCACTAAAATTACTTCATAGTCCTTGTTAAGTGGTTTAATGCTTTTAGTGATTTTTTCGTCAAGTAGGGTTAGATTTTCCCTTTCGTTATAAATAGGAATAACGATGGAAATCTCTAACGCTTTGGACTTAGTTGGCTCGGGAGAATTTGTCATGCTAAATTATTTAAATTCGTGCAGGCGCAGGTGATAATGGTTGCGCAGCCAGCTGCCCACACGCACCTAGGATATCTGTTGCACGATTTTGCCGTATGAAAACGGTATGGTTTTTTGACAGGAGATACTGCTGGAATGCGTCAACTCGCTCTTTGCTAGGAGGATCAAAATCAGAAGGGGAGAACTTATTAAACAATATTAGATTTACTTTGCAAGGTATGCCGTGAAGCAACTTGGATAAACGTTTAGCGTCCTCGTCCCTGTCATTGATCCCTTCTAACATAACGTATTCGAAGGTAAACCGCCGAGATGGCTTGAGCGGGTATTCTCGCAAACAGTTTATCAATTTTTCTATTGGATATTTTTTATTGATTGGCATAATTTCTTCCCGAGTTTTATTGTCCGTAGCGTTTAGTGATATTGCAAGGTTCACGTGTAAATCTTCATTTTTAAACTTTTCAATGAGATCTACTTGCCCGGCAGTAGACAATGTAATCTTTCGAGAAGATAGGCGTAATGCTTCTGGCATAGTCATGAGTCGTATCGCATTAATGGTGGCATCATAATTGTCGAGCGGTTCGCCCATCCCCATAAACACAATGTTGGTTACTTGATTTTCCTCAGACAGGCTATCATTTACCGCAAGATATTGTCCGATGATTTCATCGCTTGTAAGGTTTCGCTTCAATCCCATTGTCCCTGTCATGCAAAATGCGCATGCAAGGCGGCATCCAACCTGGGTTGATACGCACAAGGTCTTACGCTTATCTGAGGGCATCCAAACGCTTTCAATTGTCAAACCATCTTTTAACTCGAACAGGTACTTGATCGAACCATCCTGCGACTTAGTTCTGCTGCGTATCAGAGGTACGGAGATAACAAAATATTCTTTCAATAAAGAGCGCAATACTTTGGATAAATTAGACATGCGATCAAAGTCATAAAGCTTGTAGTGATAGAGCCATATGAATATTTGATGGGCACGATAGGGTTGGATTCCGTGCTCGAGTAAAAATTCTTGGAGGTGTGTATAGGAAAAACCAATTAAATTCTTCGGTTGCATCTTTAATTATTCGAATTCTGAAAAAGGATATCGTTTAGACCCTTCCAGAGTTTTATTGAGGTAAAGTGCAGGAAACAGTCGCCTGATAGATATATATAGGTTCAATATAATTTATGTTCGATAAATAAGCTAGGTCTTTGTTTTATCTATTGCTAGATTTTCAACCTCAAAGTGATTGAGGTTGTAGATAGTCAATATTAGTCGTGGGGTAAGGAGTTCAATACTGGGCCTGCTGTTGGGGTGAAAACTTTTATGCCGGATAATATTTAAGTAGGGTGTAGGCTACACTCCCCATGCTAATGAATGAGATGAAAAGGGAACATCCTACGAGCCCCAAGACAGGGGCTGGAGTCATTAAATGATTTCTGTTTTTTAACCATTGAAGCGCAATAAAAATGCATGATAGGGATACTGCGATCGCAATCCATGAGGGTATTAAGATCTTCGAACTAAAAACGATATCGCTGTTCACATAATTAAGGGTAGCGACAGCCCATCCTAATGAGGGCAGGCTGACGAAATAAGAGATTAGAGCGTTGTTGTTTCCTTCCCCTTTATATCTAGAAACAAAACGAAACCCTAGAATAACGAGGGAACCTATAAGAAAAGAAACTAGCAGAAGATTTGTTTTTTGTTTTTCCTTTTCCCCGCGGATAAAATTGAGGGCCCCAAGGACGTACTTCGAAACTTCTACCTCATCCGCTTCGTAGTAACCTCCCTTTATAGTATCGTATATAAAAACTCTCGCGGTGGTTGATTCAGCAGGAAGAGATATTGCTCGATATTCGTCTTTATTGGCTGATTGAATTTCAAGATAAACAATCCCAGTGTGATATTTAAGGTCGTAACTTGAAAGCTGGGCCAGCTTATTTGCATATTTATCGTGCTCTGCGCGATAAATTTCCTGAGACTTCATTAAACTAAAAAGTGCCTGGCGTGCCATCACATCGTAATTGTTTTCAAAAACCGTAGTACATGATATGAGGTAAAGCATTGGCATAACTAAAAATAGTATTTTTTTTATTGAAAAAAAATGCATAGCACAATTGGTTCTGGTTAAACTGAGGGTTTATATTATCTAGACCATGAAAATCTAGGATTTTATAGCATGCGTTCACTGCTCAGGCAAGCATAGGAGAAATAGAATGTGGAAGAAGTTAAAGTTTGTTACCAGTAATTCAGATAAAGTTCGAGAAGCTTCGGATATTTTGGAGTGCTCGCTTAAACAGGTTTCAGGGTTATGTATAGATGAAATTCAGAGTAGTGATATTAAACAGATAGTTACTCACAAAGCACAACAGGCATTTGATAAGCTTAGGTGTCCTGTGCTAGTTGAAGATTCCGGCCTGAGTTTTACGGCATGGAATGGTCTTCCTGGGCCGCTAATAAAATGGTTTGAGGTTAGTGTTGGTTGTCCTGGTTTGTTGAAAATGCTGGAAGGGTTTGAAAATCGAGAGGCTTTTGCGGTTTGTGTGGCAGGTGTTTTTGATGGACAGGAAATGCATATGGCTAAGGGGCAGATAAGGGGGAAGATTGCGCACAGTACTCGAGGTGAAAACGGTTTTGGGTGGGATGTTATATTTATTCCTGAAAATTATAAAAAAACTTTCGCGGAAATGAACTCTAATGAGAAAAATGCTATTTCGCACCGACGGATAGCTTTTGAAAAATTGAATAAAAAAATAAAAAAAAGCTAGGGTTGTTAAATGGGTGTGACTATTTAACTGGTATTAGTTTGAAAATATTTCTATTTTATTAGGTTTTGTCCTGCTGGAATTATTGATTTATTTATCGTATAATTTTTTTGCTCTTGTATTAACTTTATTTTTATAATTTATGAGGTTTTGGTAAATGAATGGAAGAATTAATTTGATTAAGAATGTTTTGATTCTGTTTGTTGTTGTAGTCGTTTTTATCGGGACTACTGGTTGTGGTAAGCCTGGTAGTANCCTCAATTGGTATCCGAAGGCAGAACGATTAGAAGGTAAAATGACTTCAAATGTAGTCCATGAGATTGTTATAGATTCGGTTGACCTTAATGACACTGTTCAGATTAAGGGAGAGGGGATGCATTCGGTTAGTCGGTGGTGGATTGATGTCGAGTGTGATTATTGGGCTAGTTGTTTTATGCGATGTGATGGTTCAAAGAAACAATGTCGCAAATTAGCGGAGGATTCTAATTTTACAGTGAATTCTATTTCTCCGTTTTAAAGTCGTAAGTATTTACTTGATTTATGGCATTAATTTTTACTGTTGATGACGACCCTGGGGTTGGAGGGTTGATTAAGGTTTTGTTTGAGGANCGGGGCCACGAGGTCTTGGTTTTTGAGAATGGGAAGCAGTGCCTTGATCGACTTGATGAAAACCCATCTGTTGTTTTTCTTGATATGGTCATGCCAGTGATGGACGGCATGGAAACATTGAAAACGATAAAGAATGCTAAAAGTGATTTGCCGGTCATCATGGTAACAGGTGTTGATGATGCAGGTTCTGCTGTTGAGGCAATGAAACTTGGGGCATTTGATTACATTGTTAAGCCTTTTGATGAGCCACGTCTTTTTTCCGTTCTGGATAAAGCAATCGAGCAGACTGCCCTGATCGGGCAGGTGCGCTACCTTCAAGTTGAATTAAATAGAGCGAAGGGTGTCGGAGGTATTGTTGGTACAAGTCCGGCTTTGACGGCTACTTTAGAAAAAATTCTAAAAGTTGGTGTTAGCAATGCAGGGGTTTTGCTTCTCGGTGAGAGTGGAACCGGCAAGGACTTGATGGCACGCGCTATTCATGAGAATAGTCATTTTTCTCAAGGGCTTTTTGTTGATATTAATTGCGGGGCTATTCCTGAAAACTTACAAGAGAGTGAGCTCTTCGGACATACTAAAGGTTCTTTCACTGGTGCAACCGAGACGCGGAAAGGGAAGTTGGAGTTGGCGGATGGAGGAACGCTGTTCCTGGACGAAGTTGCCGAGATGTCATTGAACACCCAAGTAAAATTACTACGTTACCTTCAAGAAAAAAGTTTTGAGCGGGTGGGAGGAACGAAAAAGATTTTCACTAAGACCCGAGTTATAGCCGCGACTAATAAAGACCTCGATGAAATGGTCAAGAAAGGATCTTTTCGAGAAGACTTATACTATCGGTTAGCTGTTTTCCCAATTACTATTCCACCATTGAGGGAACGCAAGGATGATATCTCAAGTCTTGCCATCCACTTTGTCACATTATATAAAAAGGAATTTGATAAAAAAATCTCTTCTATTACTCCTGAGGCAATGAATGTGCTAGAGAATTATTTTTGGCCCGGTAATGTGCGCGAGTTGGGCAATGTGATTTATCAAGCGATGATAATGACAGGGACTAACTTTATTGACATTGATAGTTTGCCAGTCAATGTTAAAAATAAAAATACTCAAAAGACCAGTGAAGCGGTTGTATCACAATATGCTTCCAGTAAAGGTGATTTTGTTGAACCTTTCGATACATCCGTAAGACAGGTTTTGCAAAGAGCTTTGGACCTCACCAATGGAGATATCCCGAAGACAGCAAAAAGGTTAAAATTAAGTCGATCCAGTTTTTATAGAATGGTTCAAAAATACGANCTTACAAAACCATTCTCTAAGAATTAAATCATAGAAATGGTTTAATCCCCCTGTAAATATCTTGAATAAATTTAATAGGNTTATTNGATATTAGAATCCACAATTAGAAACTTNATNTNAGGTGTGCCTAANGCTTATGTTNTTAGCTGATATTTTAGCCTGATTGCCCNCGTANTAATTTCTGGGTAAGAGGCNTNTTTTAANCTAGTCTGGGCNTTNGTTCAAAGAAAAAATGTAAATATACGGTTAATAAAAGGAAGAGTTTTCTGGGAGTTCAAAACTAAAACTTGCTCCTTGGTTTTTTGATGACTTGAATGTCAAGGTTCCCCCATGTAGTGCAACCATTTTTTTTGCAATTGCTAGACCTAGACCAGTTCCCTTTTCAGTTGAGTCTGAACCGATTTTATTAAAGGGTTGAAATAAGTCATCTAAATCTTCATTTTTTATGCTCGGNCCCTCATCTGTTACGGTGACGCGTACAAAGCCATCGCCCGATTCCATTGTTATTCCGATAGTGCTGCCTACAGGAGAAAATTTTATTGCGTTGGTCAATAGATTGTCCAGTACTTGTCCGATCCTAGGTGTATCAAATGAAATTGCTGTGGTCTGTTGGAAACTAATATTAAAATGAATATTTTTTTCTGTAGCTAGATGGGTATATAACTTTACTCGTTCTTCAATAAGTCCGCGGAGATTGCCTGGNTGAAGATTTAGTACGAGTTGCCCACTTTCTATAGAAGATAAATTTAGCAAATCATTTAATAGTCCCAATATGTTTCCGCTAGCGGAGTGGATGATTTTAAGGAAGTCGGTGCGTGTCTCTTCTTTTAAAGTAGTACCTTTCTTTAATAGAAACTCTGAATAACCTTTGATGGATGTGAGAGGATTACGTAAATCATGAGAAGCCATACCCAGTAACTCGTTTTTTACTTTAATCAACTCATGCAGGGTCAGGTTTTTTTCCTCTAATTCATTTTTTAAATTTTTTAACTCATCTGTTCGCAGGCACACCTCACTTTCGATGCGCCTGGCTCTTGAGGAAAGTATTTGAAAAATCACTGCAATAAATACTATGAGCACTAATACGGCTGCCGAAAGCCAATTATGTAGCNTGTTAGGGCCTTTTTGAAANTCTAGATTTCCTTGCCAAACTAAAAACCANTGAATCTGAGAAAACCGTAATGCCATTTCTTTTTTTATAAGCGCGTTTTCTTTGAGGTTACCATACAGTTCGCTTTTACGANCTTCATCTAAGACCGTTAAAAACATGCCTGACGTTAGATAAGGATTGATTGTCTTCTCTAGCATGTTTTTTATTTGGTAAGTCCCTAGTACTGTTCCTAAAAATAAATTCCTTCTACCTTCAATTGTTTTGGGTGTGTCTACTCCTTCATAAATTGGGAGATAAAATAACGCGACCATTTTTTTAGGATTCTTGTGAATCAAGTTCCCTGTGCTTGCGGCAACAATTTCACCTGAATCTCTAGCCCGGTTCATGAGATTCAGTA
>JGI26248J51725_1000753_pt1 | contig 11743 bp, 15 predicted proteins | sample SaaInlV_120m_DNA_2_FD_51725 | JGI IMG/M metagenome (IMG submission 51725) | reverse complement strand
TTTTAAAGCCAGGCTTGAGGCTTCCATGCTAATTAGTTGCTCGATCCTTCGTTGATAATATCAACATAGGTTTTAATGCCGGCAACAAAACTGTCAGCGTCAATGCTTTCGTTCGTTCCATGAAATCCAGTCATGTCTTCTGGAACAATGCTGAATGGATTAAATCTAAAAGAATTGTCTGCAACTTTTGAATAGTGGCGCGTATCAGAGGCTGCAATCATGATGCCTGGAACTGAGACAACCTCGCCATAAACTTTGCTCAAAGAAGATGAGATGATTTCATATCCGGGAGATTCCCAAGAAGAAACGTCTGAAGCCTCTAAACCTCCCAGGGTTCGTACCTCTACTTGATCAGACCCAACAACTCTTCTTACATGCTCTGTGACACTTTCAATAGAGTCTCTCGGGTGAAGTCTAAAATTAATAAGTGCTGTGGCCTCAATTGGTAAAACATTGCTCTTGATGCTCCCAGTTAGCATTGTTGGTGCTGTAGTTGTTCTAATCATTGCATTAATTACTGGGGTAGAAGACATCTGATTATCTAGCAAGCCACCAAATAGCCATCTATTTGCAAAAAGAAAACGGTATCCAAATGGCATGTGTTTGCTGACCTCATCAAACATGACAGCACTCAAACCCTCTAAGCTTCCAGGCAGCGGCTCATTTTCAAGTTTGACTAGAGCGTCCGCAAGAATAGTTACAGCAGTTTTTTTAGGAGGCGTTGAAGAATGTCCACCTTTTGCTTTTGCAACAATCAATAGGTTCATAATTCCTTTTTCAGCTACGTTGATGGGTGCAACTAATTTATCAACGCCTGGGAAAAACCCTCTATTTACAAACGAACCCTCATCGAGTGACCATTGCAGTTGAACGCCCTCTTGTTTCAATTTTTCAGTAACCTGGGCAGCTCCGCCACCGCCAATCTCTTCATCGTGGCCAAAACTAAAGTAAACAGTCCTGGCGGGCTGAAAGTTATTTTTAATTAAATAGGTTGCTGCCTCCATCATCCCGACAACACCACTTTTATCATCTAGCGCTCCTCTGCCCCAGATTCTATTGTTTGAAATGACTCCGGCAAAAGGTTCCTCTTCCCAAATGCTCTCTGTTCCTGGAATAACAGGAACTACATCGTAATGTCCAGTTAACAGAATCGGTGCAAGGCTGCTATCGCTGCCCTCCCATTTAAAAAGCAAAGTGTGTTCAAGCCGCTCGAGCTGCATTGCAGAATGAAATTCCGGATAAGTAACAGCAGCCCAATTAATAAAATCCTCAAATTCTTGGGATACAAATTTCTCTTTGTCTTGATGGGAAATAGTCTTGAACCTAATAGATGCAGCCAGGTTATTGATTGCAGCTTCGCCATCAATATCAGCAGTGAACCCCGCATTGATTGTTAATTCTGGTGCAGAATGCATAAGAGTTCTGGCAAGGGCTATTGAAAGAAGAGCACCAAGAATCAAAATGAATGAAAGAAATAATTTTTTGAACATTTGGCGCCTCACTAAAATATTTATCAGGGCTAAGACAATTCTGGACGTTTCCCTGAAAAATTAGAAAAATAATGTTTAATATTATTTAGGTCTTGCTCCACATCACCACTTGGACTAAAAAATTCTCCAAGTTCGATTGTTTTATTAGAAAAGTCAATTCCAGCTAACATGATTTTGCTGTTGGTGTCATTTGCTATGCGAAGAAAGCCTGTTTTTAAACGTTCAACTTTTTTTCTGGTACCTTCTGGCGCCAAACCTATAATAAATCCTTTGTATTTGTTCGTGATGTCTACAATTTCTTCTTTTAAGGCATCTGGGTTAGCCCTGTTTACCGGTATTCCGCCCATTTTTCTGAGCACTCTTCTAAAACCTTTTTTAAAAATTGAATGTTTTCCTACCCAGTGAATGTTTATGTCCCAACTCAGCACAGCTGACATGGCAACAACAAAATCCCAGTTTGATGTATGAGGGCCTACAACCAGAACGACTCTTTCGTCTCTGGGGAAATGCCCAACAGTTTTCCAACCAGTAATTTTCATGGCAGCCTTTCCTATGAAGCGAAGAATTCTTGGTCTATTCGCTCGAAGGTGATCAGGGATAAAGGTTTTATACTTGTTCATGAGGATAGTCTATAGGTTTTTTTAGATTGAGAAACTGTTAGTTGCTTAGCCCTGCCAATTCTTCATATTTCTCAATTGCATCTGAGATCTTTTTTATGACATCACCCTGCGCAAAATGTTTTGTGTTTTTGTAAAAAGGATGAGGAAGTGTTGCCAGCTCTTTAGCTTTTTCCATTACCCGATCCATAAATTGCTCATCTGGCACAACCTCATCAATAAAGCCAACCGCTATTGAGTCTTTCATAGAATATGCATCTGAGTGATAGACGGCTGGATAAAAGTAATTCTTATTAACTCTTGCCTTAAGAATTTCCATAATCTGCGTTGGGATGTCCATGTTGTTTCTAACTTCATTTGCCTGGCATACATATTTTCCATCTATCGCAATTCTGTAATCAGCAGAACAAGTAACAAATAAGCCCAAAGCGATTGAATGCCCTGAGACTGCTGCAATAATTGGTCTATCAAAAGAATAAAGTTCAAGCAGCAACCGATAGCCTAGCTGAACCATTTTTGTAATCTTTTCCATATCCCCTGTTGCAAGGGTCTTAAGATCAAATCCTCCAGAAAATAAACCATTCCTGCCGGTAATTACAAGCGCTCCAGAATCTCTAGGGACCTGGNCAAGTAGTTTNTTGACACAAGTGAGCATGTCATAAGAAAAAGCATTTGCTTTGCCATCATCTAATTTGATGATTGATATACCTTCTTCTTGGCTCAAAGTTGCGATTGGGTCTGACATANCTTCCTATTAATTAATGGCTTGCGTATATATTAACAAGAATTACCCCATTCACTATTAAGAACAGTCCTAGAATTNCTTGCCAGCTTAATGCTTGACCATAGATAAAATAGGATAGTATGGCTATCGCTAAGACTCCTAAGCCGCTCCAACAAGCGTAAACAATTGCAAGGGGTATGGTCCTTAAAGCCAATGTTAAAAAATAAAATGAGGCGAAATAGCAGATGCTCATAATAATTGTTGGGAATTTTTCTGAAAACTCTTTTGTTAAAGGGAGCAACATGGTTCCAGCAACTTCAAAAATAATTGCGCCAAGCAGCGATAAGTATGCGGAGATCATGGGTGGTATTTTACTGGGTTGCGGTTCCTAAATAGGTGTTAACTTTTAGTTTCGCATTCTCTCTAATATCCATGTAGAAAAGAGCGTAATCAAGGCCATGGTAGTTTCCACCTGAGCCACTAAATGTTTGAAATCTGCTGCCAGTTTGATCCGATGAAAAAAGGATTCCATTCTTGCATTGAGCTCGGACATATTGCTTGACTGGAGCCTCTAGAGGTCCAAATGTTTCGCCCTTGGGTCCATCGTCTCCAGAGAAATCTAAAGCAAATTCACCTGAAACATAGACGGCACCTTTTGCATCGGCTAACTCAGACAGAGGCCCTTCGTTTTTCCAAGTAATTGGATTTACACAAATATTATTTGCATACAAAGGCATGTCTTTATTGAGCTGAGTAACATTAATTGTGTCCCAGTGCACCAGACAACCTAATTGAGTTGCACTCTCACAAACTGAAATATCATTCATCCCGCTCATCCAATCTTTAGATATTTGTCCACCTATAATGTACGCACCGACCATTCTTGAGTATAGATCCGATCCATCTATCTCTTCTTTTAAGAGCCTGATTGAATGATGCGTGCCTTGGCTGTGGCTGGCAATAATAAATGGCCTGCCATTACTGAAGTTATTAATAAAATATTCAAAAGCTTTTTTTACATCTTGGTAAACAAACGAATGAATCTCTTCTCTAAGTTCATCGCTACCAAAGTAGCTATAAATTGATGCTTGTCGATAATGAGGAGCATAAACGCTGCAGCAGCCATTGTATGCACTGGCTTGATTGGCCATCATCCATTCAGTATTTTCTCTGGTAGCTGATTCTTCTGCTAATGGATCTGTCCATGTGTGACCTTTTAGGTACCCTGTGGGGTGAACAAAAAATACATCTACTTTTGTGCTCATTTGATCAGCGCCCTCTTCTCCTGCGGGAATCAAATCTGCTTTATCAGAAATAGAAGGGAGAGAGGCCCATGAACTATTTTCTGAATAATCTAGCTGAGCAACAGCACCCTCGGGGCTAAAGGGGTGGTCAGGCCCTCCAAAAAAATAATCATATGCTATATCAGCAGTAAGTCCTTGATCTCGTAATTCATCAATAAAAGGGAAAACCCATGCAATTAATGCNAAAAGAAGACATGAAGTAATTAAAAGTGTTTTTTTCATAAGGTTANTTAATTTTTTTAAGTATCCAAAAACCAACCCAAGTGCTGACAATGGCTTTAAATGATTGAGATAAAACAAGAGACAAAGAAAATATGAAATCTAACCATACGTTCCAAAACCAAGAGTAAAACCACTCTACTAGCGGAAGCAGCAGGGTAAAGTAGTTAGTAATAAATTCTATGTTTGTGAGAGACAAAACTCCATAATCCGAAGTAATGACAACCTTCAAGCCCCATAAAACAATAAGAATTTGAAAGGGTGTTGTTGCAATACAAAAGTATGCAATAATTTTAAGAAACGTATTCATAATTAAATTACTCTATGAATTACTATAGTATTTTTAAAGGAGAAACAAAAATGTATAAAAAATTTAACTTATTTGCTTTGCTTGTAATGTTTTTTTCGATAAACCTCTCGGCTGATGAGCCAAGTGGGTCACATGTTCAAAATGAATGGCAAATCTGGGCTTACACATCAGCCGCTCCAGATTTTATTGGTGACTTTGCAACCGTGATAGGAGCTGATGGATCGGTGATCAGGGAAGGCACAAATGGATGGAGGTGTGAAGCTTTTATACCTATGCCAGAGGGCGGTTTTAAAAGCCCGCATGATGCTGCGCCTGCATGCTCAGATAAAAATTCTGTGGCCTGGGCAAATGCATACAAAGCTGGAACTATTCCTGAGATGGAAGGAGATGGATGGATCTGGATGATACATGGAGATTTAGGAGTAGATAATTTTATTGTTGGGACGGATGGACAAAAAAATGCAGGTCATAAGCATTACATTGANTCGGGCCCNCATATGATGCTTATGCCAAAAGATCCTTCCTCTTTAGATGCACAATCAACTGATTATACTTCGGGCGCGCCTTATGTAATGTTTAAAGGGACTCCCTATGCTCATCTAATGGTGCCTTTGGTTGGCTATTACTCATACCAACCTCAGTCTTCGCCAGGAAATTAATTAATATAGGGCTCTGCGCAACAAGCAGGGCCTTTATTTTGAGCCGCTTTGCCAAGCCATGATCGACACAGGAATTGTGAGCAGATAAATCAAGGCTAAAATATTCATTGTGATCCACAAGAAGTTAATTATGCTCAGTGAAATAATGGAGAACAGCACAAGAAACCCAAGCCTTGATTGAATAAAAAACTGTTTTCTTTTGATTGAAAAAGTGGGAATTCTGCTGACCAACAAGCCGCTGATCAAAATTATATAGCCAGCAACGAAACTTAAATTTTCATAAGCCCAGTTATACCCCATGAAGGAATGTGTTAAGGGCAACAAGATTAAAACAGCTCCTACAGGTGTGGGTATGCCAGAAAAAAAATGTTCAGGCGCTCCATCCAAAGTCTTAGATTCCTCAAGCCTAACGTTATAAAGTGCTAGTCGCAAACAGGAAAAGATAATAAAAGCTAGTGCAGCAAAAGCTCCAAGGCTACTGCTTTGATTAAAGATAGACATATACACAAGCAAACCTGGTGCAACACCAAAACTTAAAAAATCTGAGAGAGAGTCTAGCTGGGCGCCAAGATCTGATTCGCTTTGAAGGTGTCTGGCAAGAAGCCCATCGAGCACATCACAGACTCCAGCAAATAAAATACAAATAATTGCTAACCTAAAGTCTGATTCAAGCGCAAATCTTATCGAACTCAAACCAAAACTAAGGCCTGATAAGGTAATAACATTTGGAAGCAATACTTTAAAATCTATTTTTTTCATTTAATTTATTTAAGAGAAGCCAAGATTGATTCCCCGGCAATGACCTTATCTCCAACTTTACATTGAGTGATTGCATTTAGAGGCATATAAATATCTACTCTTGANCCAAATCTTATTAGTCCAAANCTCTCGCCTTGAGAAAGCAATTGATTTAATGAAATAAAGCTTAAAATTCTTCGCGCTATTAAGCCTGCTATCTGTACAACAACAATTCTTGGCCCGTGATCGCTCTTAATTACCAGGCTGCTTCGTTCATTTTTATCGCTTGCCTTATCTAAGCTCGCATTTAAAAATTGCCCTTCTTTGTAAACAATGCGTTCTGCCTTGCCCAAAACTGGGCTCCTATTTATATGCACATTAAATACATTCATAAATACGCAGATGCGCTTCATCTTTTCATTTTCTATTAAAAGTTCTTCTGGCGGGCAGGCTTCGTCTATCAAGCAAACCTTTCCGTCTGCTGAGCTAATAACTAGATTTGGATCTTCGGGTGTATGTCTTTCTGGATCACGAAAAAACCAAAGCGTAAAAAGTGTTAACAAGAAACCTATAGCTGCTAAAGGCAACCAAAGCATGGATATAATAATTGAGATAACAAAAAAAATTGTCGCAAACTTCCATCCCTCAGGATGGATGAAAGGTCTTTTTTTGATTGTTGTGCTCATTTAACTTATCTTTAATTTAGCCGAGCATTTTATGTCATAAAGCATTGTTTTGAAAATATGTGCTTAACTAAAGCCAACCATCTGGCTAAACAAAATCAACATTGCCATCGAAAGTTGTAGAATTAGAGTTCCCCAGAGAATTNTTTTCGTTATAGGTTTGGGCTGCAGATCTTTGGTCAACTTGCTTGTTAAGTACAAGGCTCCAATGTTGATAATAGGNAGTCCAAGGGCAGCCCATATGCCAGCAATTAAAAGAAGTGTTATTGGGTTTGGCAGCAAAAAATAAGCAATGGCTGAAAATAATGGAATAACAAATGCCGTAATTNTAATTAATGAACTACGAGTATTCTCTTTTTCTGCAACCAACCCCATGGATATTAGATAGTCAGAAATGGTTCTGGTAAACGCCGCCGTTCCAGATAGCATCGTTGAGAAAAGAACAAAGAAGGCCAATGGAATGAAAAACCATTTAGCCCAAGTACCTAAGATAGTTGTAAACATATTCAAAAGAGTTTGAATGATGTCTCCGCCTGGAGGCGGGTAAAGGCCCAGTGTATTAAGAACTGCTGCTCCTAAAAGAAAAAATGGCAGTGTGCCAATGGTTACAAAAAAAACTGTTGCCCAAACGTCTGTCTGCATCACTTTAATCCAGGCTTTAACTTCTTTGGGCTCATTGTTGTGCTGTGCATAACCCTTTTCTAAGCACCAATAAGTGTATGCCATGATTTCACCATAACTAATCCCGGTAAAGCCAAAAACTGCTAAGGCTAGAGCTGCATGCTCAAACGGGAAAGTGAAGGAAAGTCCTGTCAAAAGTTGCTGGCTCGAAATTGCATAAGGGGTGGATTGCATAGAGATTGCNATTATCAAGGTCACAACAGAAAAGAAAAAAACCATGCCCAGTAAAATTTTTTCAAGAGTTTGGTATGTNCCAAGATACAAAATGAACCATGTAACAAAACATGCGGTTAAAACCCAAGCCTCNACACTCAGCATTGGCAACATTAAATGCCCTGCCTCAGCTACAGCGCCTGCAAGTCCACCCATNCCTGCAACAGATGGTATGACGCCAATAAACATAAACCAAACTAACCAAGAGGCCTTTTTATCTCGAATGTTGGTCTTTGGCCCGGGCATGTCAGAGAAAGATTCAAGGAATGTCTTTTTGGTTGCGATTACATATCGGCTAATCTCAGCCTGTATCAAAGGCTTGCTCCAAAGACTTAATAACAACCACCAAAGGAGTGCAAAACCGGTTGCTGCACCAAGCAGTGGAGATAAAGCTATTGAGCCGCTGCCAACAACGCTTCCTGTAACAATAATGCTGGGGCCTATAAATTTTAAACGCTGAAAAAAGGAAGTTGGGGCTTTGATCATTTTATTTTTTGTAAAAGTGCTATGTCTTTTGATTGAACTTCACAAATCCAATTTCTTTGAGAGGCAATGACTTGAAAAGTTTTTTCGGCATAAAAGGTAACGTGTGTAGGATCTCTTCTATAGTACCAATTTTCAAACATATCGTCTGTTGTTAAAAAACACGTCATGATGCCCAGCCAGCCTCCTGGTTTTAGTAAGTTATTAAGNGTGTTAAATTCTTTAAAGGGGTCATNAAAATGTTCTGCTGTCTCAGTGCATGTTATGAAATCATACTGCTGAGATAGAACATTTGTGTCTGGGTAAAAGAAGGGGTCATAAAGCAGAACCTCAAAACCGTCTTTTTTGAGCATGTCAGCTAAAGCAGGGCCATGACCACATCCAAAATCGAGCCCCTTAGAGCTTGGTAAAATTTTTTCTTTTAAGGGTATTACAAGCTTTGATAAGAAAGATCTGTATTCAGGGTCATTGATTTCATTGTTATGTTCTAAATAGCGCTCTTTCTCATCATTGCTATTAAGCAAAAAATCTTTGTCTAGAAATTTACCGCCACAACACGAGCAGCTCCAATAAGTTTTTTGATCAGAGGTTAGAAAACTTTTAACGGCCTCCGACCCACAGATATTGCAAAGCATTTCTAAATAACTTTTTTAATCCCATCAATTGAAATTAACATTCCTTGATGAATGCCTTCTGAAAATGCCTCTGGAGAAATTTCTGTGGTCCATTCCAATAAGCACTCTTGATCGCTTATTGGTGATATTTTCATTGTTGCAAGGTGATGCTCTATTGGAGCAGGTGCCTCGATGGCAGAATACTGAAGAATCATATTCTCCTGATCACACATAAGGATTTTTTCAGTGATCTGACCCATCCCAGCCATCTCAAAATATCGACAATCGCCCTCTAATGAAATTTTTTCAATTGTGGGCACCCAATCACAGCGCCCAACGTCTGAAAGAATATTCCAGAGGTCTTTTGCGGAGCAATGAAAGTTAATTTCTTCTTTTAAAGTTTTCATTTAGTTAGTATTTTCCTCGGCTTGTAACAATATCTCGATAGGTACCTCAAAAGCATTTCTCTTTAATTGCCATACGCTTGAAGTAGCGCTTGCATCTAACTCTCCATAATAATGAGGAAATGCTCCTAAGCGTTTGCCTTGGGGAATGGGGGTTTCATATTTAAGGCAATCCCTCACTTTAGATTGGTCCAATTGAAGAAGTACAACCTCTTCTTCTTCAGCAAAATATAAAGATAAAGTTACGTTTAACTGATACAGAAAAGACAGATGAACAAAGCCATCTTTTTGATCAAGTTCAGTAATGATTAAGCCTGAAACTTGAGCCTGCTCCCACTCTTTTAGTGTGAGTACTTTATAAACTTCATTTTGCATATTAGTTAATACGTGAGAATCTTTCCATTTTAAGAAAATCTTAAGAGAGCCATATAGAGCCCAAACAACAACTAGTCCCCACCATAAGGCGAAAAACCAATCATTTTTATTGGTTCCGTTCCATTCCAGCCACTCAAAAATAAACGCCTCTGTAAATAGATCAAATGATAGGAGGACAAAGAAACCAAAAATCCAAACAAGAAATAAATTGAATACATTCATAAATTATTTACAGAAGCTATATCCATCTTCGAGTTGATTGCATATAGGTATCAAACTCTTGAGAGAAAATTTTCTTCATGGCCACTTCCTCTGGAATGATTTGAAAAATGGTTATGTACATACAAAATAATGCAACGAATATTACTCCTCCAATTAAATTAAAAGAAATAGCTAGGGAACTTAATATAAATGCCATACCAAGATACATTGGGTTTCTAGAAAATCTAAAAATGTCACCTGTCACAAGTGAGGTTGCCTGTTCTGGCTTTAATGGGTTGATGGTTGTTTTGCTTGCTCTAAATGCTCTAGCAGCTGAAATTAAAACGAATAGCCCTATTATTAAAAAGGTAAAGCTCAGGATTGATGAATGCTCAAATTCAATAATAGGAAACGCAGGCCTAGAAAAATATATCATTAATCCAAATAACAAGGTAACCAATGGTGGCGGGATCTTAGTATGCATTTTATTGGACCCTTCTAACTCTNAGGCTTNCTTTTTTACCCTCTACTTTCATAACATAGCCACTCAGAAAACCTTTGGAGATAAAGACCGTCTGGTCTTTTTTCAGAGGGGTNCGATCATAAAAATCTTTCACACTTCTCCAAACTTGTTGGTTGTCCAAAGTAATGTAAATTTTGTAATTACCNTTTTTCTTAACGGAGACTATTTTTGCTCTTATTGATGGNTCATCCTGTNGCACTTCTAGGCCGAAGTCNTTTTTATTATNTTTTTCTTCTGCCTCTGCTGGTTCTGATGCCTGAGCTTTTTGAAACAAGGCATCGTAGCAGCTTAGTCGTTTTGCTGAATCACTGATGCCTATGCAATTTTGAACATCTTGGCTATGAGATGAAACATAAGCGCTAATAAAAATAAGGCATAAAAATAAAATAGAAGATTTTAAGCTCATTGTGATGCGAGCCTATCAAGGAGTTTGATGTTTGACTGCGAGATACTCCTATAAAAGTTTTCTGCATGGTGAAATAGCGCAACATATAAAGCTGTACTAACAGCTAATTTAAAATCAAATGGTATGGCTGCAATAAAAGTATTAAAAAGAGATCCACCACTCGATAACCACACAGCTCCATTAACTGTGACATGCCAAATAAGCACGGCAGAAACGCTTCCCAGCAAAAGACTCTTACTGTTTCGGCTGACATAAGGAGTGGCCGCAAAGACCATAAGCATCGTTAAAAAAACAGTTGGGTTGACTGGCTGCAAAAATAAATTAGTAAGTGCAATGATGCATACAGGCAACATGTGTTGAATGCGTATGTCATCGGTGAGCCTAGGCATGAACACTGCCAGCGCTAGCAATGGAGTAAAGTTTGTTGGCAATCCAATAAATCTACTGGCTACCAGCAATGCTAAAAAAAATACTGCACTCTTCCACATAAACTTCCTCTTAAAGTGATAAACCGTATTGGTTAATATTATAAAGTACCTTTCATTTTAAAGATCAACTCCCTTGCGAGCCATAATGCCTTCATTATATGCATGTTTAATTTCCTTTATTTCAGATACTGTATCGGCCCACTCAACCAACGCCTTGCCCCCTCCTCGGCCGGTTACAACAACAGACTGATTCTCTGGGCGGTTGTTAAGGGCCTCTAAAATTCTATCTTCGCTAAGATATTTAAAGCTCAACATGTAAGTGAGCTCATCTAATACAACTAAGTGATAGCGATCATCTCGCAGCATTTCTTCTGCAACAGACCAACTTTTTTCAGCCGCAGCAATGTCAGCTGCCCGATCTTGGGTCTCCCAGGTAAAGCCAGTATTCATTTGATGAAAGGCTACTGATGGGCACTTTTCGCGAACAAATATTTCTTCGCCTGAAAGTTGTTGCCCTTTAATAAATTGCACAATGCCAACTTTATAATCATATCCCAGTGCCCGCATTACCATTCCAAATGCTGAGCTTGATTTACCTTTGCCATTTCCAGTTAACAATATTCCAACCCCTCTCTCAATATCTGCTGCCTCGATTGAAGCATCAATATTTT
>JGI26248J51725_1000749_pt1 | contig 11782 bp, 18 predicted proteins | sample SaaInlV_120m_DNA_2_FD_51725 | JGI IMG/M metagenome (IMG submission 51725) | reverse complement strand
CCCAAACTTCTTTTCCACATATAATGATGGTATTGATTTTTTGATTGTTATTTACATATTCAATAATTGTATCAATTCCTTTATTTTCAGATAGTAATCTGCCTGCAATAGAAATATGATTCAAAATTTCAGAATTTGTAAATTTTTTGAGTAAATTTATGCTTGAAAGCGTACAAACGGCAATTGATGAGTTGAAATTACCTAGATAATATTCTTCAGGAATGGGTAAAATGACCTTACAGAAATCTCCAATTATCTCACCTAGAATATTCACAATACTTCATGCAATGTTTTTGCAATAAATTCAATATTTTTTTTGGTTACTTTTGGATGAATTGGTAATGAAATAACATGTTCAGCAGCCCAGTCAGTTACAGGAAGTTTGGTTTTATCTTTGTAATAAGGGGTTTTGTGAACTGGTATTGGATAATATGATGCTGCACCAATTCCTTTTTCATTAAGTTTTTTCAAAAGTGAATTACGTTTTTTTGTTATAATTGTATAAAGATACCAATTTACATTTTCATTTTTTCGTTGTTGAGGAAGTTTAATTTCAAGATCATTAATTGATTTTGATAAGAGTTGTGCATTATTTTTTCTAATTTTTAAAAAACCAGAAAGTTTTTTCATCTGAACTGTTGCAATTGCAGCATTGATTTCAGGTAATCGTAAATTCAAACCAAATATTTTAGTATCATATCCATGAACCATTCCATGATTNCTAATCATCAANAATTTATCTCGTAATTTTTTNTTATTTGTNATAANAAAACCACCTTCTCCAGACGTCATTACTTTTGCAGGATACATGCTACAACATCCCATTTCAAAAAAGGTTCCAGTATGTTTTCTCTTNTATGTAGAACCTAAAGATTGTGCAGAATCTTCAATTATTGGTAAATTATTTTTTTTAGATATTTCAGATAATCTTTCAATATTTGCCACATTTCCATATAGATGAACAGGAATTATTGCACGTGTTTTTTTTGTAATCTTTTTTTCTATGTCATCTGGATCTATGGTAAAATTTTCTTTAAGAATATCAACAAAAATTGGTTTTGCTCCAGTTGATACAACTGCATTTGCAGTAGCAACAAAAGTAAATGATGGAACTAAAACTTCATCTCCAGGTTTAATATCTAATGCATAAAGAGCAGCCTGAAGAGCTGCAGTACCAGAATTTACGGCTACAGCATATTTTGATTTTACAAAAGATGCAACAGATTTTTCAAAAATTTGAACATGTTTTCCTCCCTGACTAGCAGCAGAGGTCAAAGCACCTTTTCTAAGAATAGAAGTAACGGCTGAAATCTCTTCTTTGCCTACTAGAGGAACATTAATTGCAATTTTCAATAGTAATTCTGTCTATAACTAGTCTATAAATCTCGTTGACGATACATGAATTTTTATATTTCAAAATTTGGCAAACGGCATTATGAAACCACGTCATCTTGAAAAAAGAGATTCAGGTTACAAAGTTTATCTATACATTTTTTATGTTTGTGGATTTATTATGGCATCTTCATTAATTTTTGGAGTATATGTAACCATGATAGAGTGGTTAGAAAATGGAACTTATGTTATGGGTGAAGCAATTCACAATACAACAATCCCTTTTGAAAATTTTGCCAGAGTAACAACATGGATATTTTTTTCTACAATAATTGGATGGTATTGTGTTACTAGAATTGGTTGGAAAAGAACAGCAGGTAACAAAATTGTTGGAACACGAATGGCATTACTTCAGTTAATGTTGTTAGGATTTTCAATAATTTGTCTTTATGAAGTATTATACAATTTCACAGTGTTAAATGCACAAATTACTGCAGGTAATTAATGGAATAGTTCCAGATATTGATAAATTATCAGTTGCCTATCCAGATCCAGAGAGGCCGTGGAATTTAGTTTTTGCAACCAAAGTATTTCTTGCAGCTTTTATTATTACTTCACACGGATTTTATCTTAGTATAAAACCTAGAAAGAGTCTAGAAGAATCAGAAATATAGAATTATCAATATTTTTGGCATTAATTTTACAAATTCTACCAAAAAGCTATTCTTCTAGTATGAAATACTTTCAATGTGGGATTATTTGGATCTAGTAAAAACGAATTAAAATGTAAAAAATGTGGAACAGTCCTTTCAGATTCTGATAGATTAAAGAAACATCAAGAAAAAGCACATAATAAGAAAAAAGAGAAATGTCGAGCTTGTGGAACTGAATTTGATACTCAAGATGAATTAAGAAAACATAAGAAAAACTGTAAATAAGAATTTAGAAAATCATCTAGTTAATTATTTGATTGATGCTTGAGAGCTTTTTCTATTGCNTCTAGATTTTTAATTTCATTTTTTGAACTCAGTGTTAAAGTTTGGATCATTTCACTACCTAATTGAACTGATTGTTCAGGTAACAAATCTAAAAATTTATGGAGTCCTTTCTTGTAATTTTCAATTAATTCTAATCCTTCTTCTAAAGTCATAATCATTAGAGAAATAACAGATATTCATAGGTTTCAAAATTAATAATATTTTTGAATAACTTTATACGTTTACTATTCAAAAGTTGTTTTGATTTGGATATTATTGAAAAAGTGGGTTTAATTGAAAAGCCGCCAACAGAAGAAATTGTAACACGTGAAGAATTAATTGAATTATTTAAAACAAATTCTTCACCAAATCATTACATTGGTTTAGAAATTTCTGGTTTTTTACATTTAGGTAGTTTAATCAGCACTGGTTTTAAAATAAATGATTTTGTAAAAGCAGGAGTTAATTGTAAAATTTTTCTTGCAGATTGGCACACTCTAATTAATGATAAATTAGGAGGAGACTGGGAAACAATATCTAAAGTTTCAAAATATTATCAAGATGCTTTCAAGTTAGTATGTCCAAATGCAGAAATAATTTTAGGATCTAAATTATATGAAGAAAAAACAGAATACTGGTCTGAGCTTGTAAAATTTACAAAACATATGTCAATTGCTAGAACAATGAGGACGTTAACAATAATGGGTCGTTCTGAAGAAGACAGCAAAATTGATGTAGCTAAATTACTTTATCCAGCAATGCAAGCAGTTGATATTCATTCTTTAGATATAGATATTGCTCATGCAGGAATGGATCAAAGAAAAATACACATGTTAGTAAGAGAAATTTTTCCCAAAATGAAATGGAAAGTTCCAGTCTCTGTTCATCACAAACTATTACCAGGACTTTCAAAGCCAGTAGATTCTGATAATTCTCAAGCATTAGGAAAAATGAGTAAATCAGATCCAAATTCAGGCATATTTATTCACAATACAGATAATGAAATAAAGAAAAAAATTAGTAAATCATGGTGTGAAGAAAAAAATATTCAAAGCAATCCATTATTAGAAATTGCAAAAACTGTAATTTTTCATGAATTTAATGAAATGAATATTGAAAGGCCAGAAAAATATGGTGGAAATGTATCATATTCTAAGTATAATGAATTAGAAATAGATTTTGCAGAAAATAAATTACATCCAGGAGATTTAAAACAAGCCGTTGGTGAGTATCTCGTTAAAGTAATTTCTCCAATTAGAGAAAAATTAAATCTTAGTGAAGAAATATCTGAAGCAATAAAGAAAAGTTTCTAAACTTTGAGATTAGGATTAGTTTGTTCTTGTAAATTATATTTTGATTTGTATCCTCGTGGATTAATCATTAAATCCTTGTAAGTGTATGTTGATGAATTACCAATAATTACAGTACTAGTCATACCTAACTCTTCATCAAAATTAAGTAAATTTTCTAAATCAGTCATAACAATTGTTTCAGATTCTCTATAAGCACTTTTAATTATTGCAACAGGTGTAGTAGATTTTCTATATTTGAGTAGAATTTTTTGAGTATCCTGTAATTGATGAATTCTTTTCTGACTTTTGGGATTATAAATTACAATTACAAAATCTCCTTGTGCAGCTGATTCTACACGTTTTTGAATTATTTCCCACGGTACCATAAGATCACTCATACTAACAACAGCAAAATCAGCCATTAGAGGTGAACCAACAATTGAAGCACAAGAATTCAAAGCAGATACACCTGGAATAATTTCTACTTTCAAATCATCAGAAGGATCCCAACCTGTGGCCGCAAGTGTTTCATAAATTAATCCAGCCATTCCATAAATTCCAGGATCTCCACTAGATACTAATGAAACAATTTTTCCTGATTTTGCAAGATCAATACATTGATGGGCTCTTTCAACTTCTTGTGTCATAGCATAACGATGAATAGTTTTACCGCCTATTAGATCTTGAACTAAATTCACATAAGTTTCATATCCGACAATTGTATCACTTTCAGTAATTACTTCTTTAGCTCGAAATGTCATGTGATCATGATGCCCAGGACCAACACCAACAATGTAGAGTTTACCAGTCAATTTGAAAATAATTTTTTTTTAAGCAATTTATCCGTTTAGTGAGATCTTTATTGAAATGGATCTATAAATGGACAATTTACTATATGATCACTATTAGTTGGTCGTGCAATACTTACAGATAGTAAATCATCTGTACGAAATGAATCAATATCAGACTTTGTCTCAAGAATTTTTGCAGATTCTTCATCATTCCATTCAACTAGATATATTCTCCACATAGGACTGTAGTTTTCATCATATTGTGAAGCTCCTGCAATTCCTGGTTGGAATCCTAATGGTCCTGAACCCTTAATTCCATTTTTGAATTGGAAAAGATCAACTGCACCTGAATTAATTATTAGATTTGCAGAACTAGGAGATGAAACTACGCCCATTGTTTCTGCAGGTCCTGAAGGAGTTGCATCAGTTACAATATAGTATATGGTTCTTCCATCAGGTCCCCAACCTCTATGGGCTACAAAAGTTACACTAAGTTCTTCTTCATTTATCTCAATAATTTGACCTCCACCATAGGACATTTGATCAGTGATTTCTTTATCATCTCTGACTGTCATCTGACCTTCTGGCCAAACAATTTGGGGAGTATTAAGAACAATGCCTGTTTCATTAAATTCAATTCTACCATTTTCTTTTGCAGTAATAATATCATCAGATGATTCAAATACAATTTCTTTTTGTCCTTGCTTCCATGTTACTTCAATGACAGAATTTAATGCACTATATTCTGATTCTTGTGATGGTGTACTAGAAAATACTTCATCTTGGAATCCATAGATCCATCTCCTTTAATTCCATTTTTGAAAATGAATAATTGTTCAAGTGCTTCTTCTGGTACTTTAGAAATAGATGTTGCAAGTTCAACATTCCATCCCTGTTTTTCTGTTAGGGTTTTTGTATAATCTTCATCACTTCCATCTGTAATAATGTAAAGAACTTGACTTCCACCATAGATTCCCTTATGCATTGGAATTGTAGCTGGAACATTTGTTCTAGAAAGTAACGATGATGATTCTTCTTTTTCCAACTCAATTTTTTGCATAATTACTTCAGTTGGCTGACCACGTATCCAACCATCAACACTGACAGTAGAGGTAAATTTTTCTGAATTTGGAGAATGCAGTGCTAGTGCAGAACCTGTAAATTCAAAAGAACCTGATTTTTCTTTTAAATCAATTAAAGATAATCCGTAAATTGTATTTCCATCAACTGTCCATGTAGGTTGTCCTTTTGCATCTTGTGAATTTATTTCATGTAAAACAACTATCTGAACAGATTCACTTGAGGTAAATGTCATAGAGCCATCATAAAGAGTTCCTTCATTTGGAGACAAAATCAGTGCTAGTTGATGATTTTGGTGTCCTTGACCTGGATCTTGAGAGGANGTAATNGTTTGTGTGAAATGNATTTTTTTTCTAGAACCTGCATCAACAAATTGATCAGATATAGAAGAAATTGAGATTATACTAGCTACAAAAATTATAATAATTACAATACCGATGGATTTTTTCAATGAGTTTAATTGAAATTATTCCTTTAAATTATTTTGTCTTAGTTAATTTTATCTAATGTAAATGCATTATGTATAGCACGTACTGCAGTATTTGTATCAGAATTTTTAACAACAAATGCAAGATTAAGTTCGGATGAACCTTGAGTAATCATAGATACATTGACTTTATTTTTCTGAATTGCAGTGAAAACTTTTGATGCAACACCAACTGTACCTCGCATACCTGAACCAATTAATGCAATAATTGCTACATCTGTAGTAACTTCTAATTTTTTGATGATTTTTCCCAATAATTCCATCTCCAAACAACTTGTTGCTTTATCTAGATCAGTATTTTTTACAACGATTGTTATACTTGATTCTGATGGATTTTGTGAAATCATCATTACATTGATTCCAGCTTTTGCTAATGTTTCAAATATTTTTGCTGCGGTTCCAGGATTTCCAACCATGCTTCCGCCTCTAATATCGATTAATCCATTATTTCGTACATTACTTACGCACTTTACAGTATTTTTTGCAGCTTTTGATGTAGATGCAGATACAAGTGTTCCTTCATTTTTTATGTTAAATGAACTTCGAATTTTCATTGGTATTTTCTTTGTGAGTAGTGGTTCAAATGTTCGTGGATGTATTTGTTTTGCACCAAACAAAGCCATTTCAATTGCTTCAACATAGGATACTTCTTTGAGTAATTTTGCATTTTTGACAATTTTAGGATCTGCAGTCATTAATCCATCTACATCACTCATTAACCAAATTTCATCTGCTTTAATGCAAGATCCAATTATTGTTGCAGAATAATCAGAACCGCCTCTACCAAAAGTAGTAACATGTCCATGTTGATCAGCACCAACAAATCCTCCAACTACAGGAATAGTTTTCTTTAAAAATAATGCATCTATTGTTTTTGATACTCTTAATCTAGTTGTGTCAATAAGTGGTTTTGATTCACCGAAATTAGAATCAGTTACAATTCCTACTTCTTTTCCAGTAAGAGGTATTGATTTTTTTCCTGAATCATTAATGGCTGATGAAATTAATTTTATTGATAATCTCTCTCCGAATGAAAAAAGATAATCCATTGTTCTTGGTGTAACTTCGCCTAGTAACACCATTCCATCAATTAATGCAACAAGTTCTGTAAAATCTTGATCAAATTTTTCAAGTAATTTTTTTCTTAAATCAGATTTTTTGATTGTTTGTGTTGCTAATTGTTTATGTCTGTTGATGATTTTTGCTGCTAATTGTTCAGCTTTTGATTTATTTTCTTTTTTTATTGATTGTGAAATTTCTATAAGATCATCAGTAGTTCCACTAGTTGCAGAACAAACAACTACAATTTGATTATTCTTTGATAATGAATTAAGATGTTTAGATATTGTTTGAATATCCTTTGTGGCAGAAATTGATGTTCCACCATATTTCATTACAAGTCTCAATTCAAAATACCTGAATTGTTTAATCTTTAAATGCTTTAACTTTCCACGCGTGGAGCCAAGTAAAAGTGNATTCTNCCTATATTTGCAACTTTAAATTCAATTCTAAGGGGTTTTGCGCTTGAAAATTCACATGTAATGAAGCCTGCAGTACTTCCTACAGCTTTTACTACTGGATTAAGATATTCTAAACTGTAAGTACCTTCACCGTCTTCTTTTGAAGAAATTTCTTCAATTTCTTTATCATCTTTATCTAAATCAATTACAACTTCTCCAGAATCACCTTTACCTGAAAAATCTGCTTTTGAGTCAATTGTTTTAATTGTTAAATAATCAGATACAACTTGTACATCGCCCAAAATTTTATCAAATTTTGAAGATGATAAAACAATTTTTGAATCATATGGAATTTTTGGTAAAGGAGTATCTGTTGCAGAACTCTCAATTAAACGCATTTTGTATTTTTTATTTTTTCCAACTGTTACAAGTAACATATTTTGATCAGATATACTGATTTCAATACTATCTTTTTTGTCTGCTCTTTTAATTAATTTTGAAAATTCATCTATTCTTACTCCAAATTTGATATCGCTATCACATTCATATTTTTCAAATGCAGAATTTGGCCAAGAGATATCAATAAGAGCAACATGTGATGGATCCATACCTCTAAAAGAAATCCCTTCTGCAGTTGCAACAAAAGTTGCTTCTTCAACAAGAGTAGAAATTGCAGAGATAATTGCTTTTAGATCATCTGAGCCACTTGTTTTTGCTCCAAAAGTCAAATCAATTTTCTTGATTCAAAGTTCCAGTTAAACGTTATGTGTAATCACGCCAGGTGTATTTACATTTTTGACAACGATAAAATCTTGTTGTAGGTTCATCTGCACTTCTTGTTTGAAACATCCATCCAACTGCTTCATCATGGCCACATTTTTCACAGTCTATTTTGACTGTTGGCATTGATTCTTCACCTTCATCTCCTTCAAAAGCAAGAAGTGAAAAATCTGGTTCCTCTTCACTGATAGTTTTTTTTGTTTGATTTGTTGTTTTTCCTTCAGTGTAACCACATTTAGAACATTCAAGACCAGAATTACCTTTTTTTAATTTGACCTCACATTTGGGGCAAAACTTCAATCTAATTTACCTGAATTTTAGAATTAAGCAATTTCTTAAGATCTTCTGCGATCTTTATTGATGTGTCTGTAGCTTTTTTAATCTCACCTAGAGGTTTTGTACTAGAATTGATTTTCATCCAACATTCATTGGTAAGTGGATGTTTTACAATTACGCCTGCAAAGTCGATATTTGATGCTTTAAGAAGCTCATGCTGAATGATGTATAAAATTCCAATATCAGTTTCTGTGATTGAAATACTGATTTCTTTTGGTTCTGAATTGATCACTTGTGCGTTCATGTAATCAGAAAAAGCACTTATTGCGGATATAAATCATTATGAGCGGTAAGAAATGAGTGAGAGTAGAATTTCAGACATAAAATTAGTGAAATCCAAGGATGAATACTCATCTGAGGAGAATATTGAGATTAATGTCCAATTTTCAATTGAAGGTGATATTAGAGACTCATTTAACGAGACAAATTGGACGAAAGCATACAACAACTATGATGTTGGATTCAAATTGAAATATGGTATAAAATTGACAGCCGGTGGACTTCGAAAGAAGGAATTAGGAAGAACTATTGACACATATAGAAAAGCATCAATTTTTTGGACAAGGAATCCAAAATTGGTTAATCCAATGAAAGATAGAAGAATTTGGGTTCAAGTAGCTAAAAACTTTGAACCATTCATCAAACACTCAGAAGAAGAAGTAAGAGAAGAATTATTTGATTTTAATGAGAAATTTATCTTCAAAGCATCAGACTTGGGAAAAGGTAAACACAAGATAGGTGCTGAAACATTTGCCTCATGGCAAAAACATGACTATACAGAACCAGGTAATATCAAAAATGGTTCTGGTGAAATTGAGATTGTAATCAATTAGGGATATAAGGAACTTTTTTCTGTAATTAATTATGGCAAAATATGATGGTCTATTAGGACAACCAATACTTGAAGTAGAAGATCCTGATAAGGAAGGCGGCATTACATTTATTCTTAAAGATAACAGATTTTTATTTATCAAAGCAGTTGATGGGAAGATTGAGACAATCTCAATACCAGAATAGGTGAATGAAATGGGAAAATATGATGAACTAAAAATGTTAGAACTTGTTAAAATAGAAGATTCTGATTCTGGTGAGGAATTAACATTATTTTTTCAAGAGAATAAAACTATGAAAATCAAAATTGTTGATGGAACTTTGGTTTCAGAATTTGTGTAAATTAATTTTTAATGTGTTTTTCATAAAAACCAATAGCTAGTTCTTGTACTTCTGATTGAATAGAACCGGGTCTTTCTTTTCTAATTTTTTTAATTGCCTCATCTGCTGAAAATTTTTTATATTTTACAAAGTAACATGCTAAAATTGTTCCTGCTCTACCCATTCCAGCTGCACAATGAACCATTACTGCATGATCATTTTTAATTTGTTCATTGATAAAATCTACTGCAGAATCTATTCTATCCATATCAGGTGCATTAAAATCAGGAGTTGGTACATGAAGATAATCAATTTTTTGTGTCCATTCATCTGGAAGAGCATTTTCAGTCATAGTCACAATTGAGTCTACACCTTGATTTACTAACCAATCAAATTCATCAGAACTAGTAGGCATGCCTGAACCGGCTAATTTTTCTTCAACTAACCAGGAAAAATTGGTTGGCTTCTTTGTAATTTTACCATGGACTTTTCTCCAAATATTTCCAGGTTTACTCATGTAGAGTGTATGTATTTGCCTGTTTTTAGCATTACGAAGTTTGTTGAGAATAAATTATGATGCTATTGCTCTAACAGGTGAACCTGTTGCATCTTTGAGTTTTAATGGAAGAATTGTAAAATTGAAATTTTTTGTTAAAATTTTATTTAAATTTGTTAAATTCTCTACAATCAAAATATTATTCTTTGATAAAATATTATGAACTTTAAATGATTCATCTTTTCCAAGATCAATNCTAGGNGAATCTATTCCAATTAGATTAGTATTTTTTGATGCAAGATATTTAGCAGCTGATNNATCTAATCCTGGGTTTTCCGTAAAATANTTATTTTTTTTCAGATTTTTTTGCCATCCAGTATANAAAAAGATTGATGAATTATTAGGAATTAAGACATTCTTTTTTTCAAATAAAATAATATCTGATTTTGTAATTGCAGTATTCTTAATTTTTGATAGTTTAATCATAATGCCAGTTCCTACTAGTCTATCAAGAGGTATTTGATTGATTTTGAGACCATTTTTTGTAAAATGATATGGTGCATCAAGATGAGTCCCAGTATGAGAGCTCAGGAATAATAATTCAAGATTATATCCATCATCTTTTAAATTTGACCAAGAAATGAATTGTGGTTTTGGTGAACCAGGGAAATTTGGGATAGATTTGGATATTGTTAGTGTAAGATCTATTGGCTTCACACCAATAGAATTCATTAGTGATTAATCAATTTTTGAACTGTCAAAGGTTAAATACGGTTTGATGAGAATTTTTGTGTGTCTACTGCGTATGTTTTATTGAATTCTGATTTGGGAACAGATGAGTCAATAATTGATGAAGTAAAAAAGATTCTCGCTGAAGAGGGTGTCACATATGAAATTCAAGGCGTCTATGGGGTATACGATATTGTCTTAAAATTATCCTCAGATGATGGTGAAAAAATACGTGGAATCATCCAAATGATCAGAAAAATCAGTAAAGTTCAATCAACATTGACTATGATGGTAATAGAAGAACAAGAAAATCTATAGTTTTTTTATTGCATCAATTACCTGAAGAATTTCAGATTCAGTGTTAAAAAAATGTGGAGAAGCTCGTACTATTTTTTGTTCCATGATTTCTCTAACAGCCAAAATAATATTTTGTTTTTCAAGTTTATCAACTATTTTTTGTGAATCTAATCCTTTAATGTTAAAAGATACAATACTGGTTCTACAATTTGGATCATCAGGTCCATACAAAATTATATTTGGAATTTTTGATAATTCTTCTCTAAAAAGATTTGACAAGTATTGATTTTTTTTATGAATATTTTTAATGCCAAAATTTTGTAAATAATTTGCTGATGATTCTAATCCAACAATACCCACATAATTTCTAAATCCAGTTTGAAATTTGTCAGGTAATTCTTTGAATGTCAATTTTGAGTCATCATTGATAATTCCAGATTCACCACCAATGGTGATTGGTTCTAATAATTCGCTTGATTTTTTATTACAATAAAACAATCCTGTACCCATTGGACCAGAAAGCCATTTAGATCCATTAAATGACATAAAATCACATTTAATCTTAGATACATC
>JGI26248J51725_1000735_pt1 | contig 11866 bp, 11 predicted proteins | sample SaaInlV_120m_DNA_2_FD_51725 | JGI IMG/M metagenome (IMG submission 51725) | reverse complement strand
CTACTTTCCTGACTTGTATTTTAAGACCTTTAACTACTTCGACTGATACCTTCTCACCAACCGAAATAACTGTGTCACTTTCAGCGCTCCATACTTCTCCGTGGACAAGTACGCGCCCCTCAGGATTTAAGGTTTCTTTTACAACACCTATCTCTCCCAGTAATCCTTCCATACCGGTTGTTGTCCTTAACTGATGGGACTTTTTAGCCAAGTAAATACTTCCTATCGAAAATAAAAAAGTCATGCCTAAGGTTGGGTACAATATCATCCTTGAGATCTGCATAGCGGGATCATCACTATCAATAAGCATAATAGACCCAAGAAACATTGAAATTGCGCCACTGATTGAAAGCAAACCATAGCTCATCACATTGACTTCGGCAATCAATAAAACCGCACCTAGAACAACTAACAAGAGTCCGGCATAATTTATTGGCAGAGTCTGCATTGCATACAATGCCAGGATCAAACTAATACTCCCTATCACCCCTGGTAGGATAAGGCCTGGGTTGGAAAGTTCTAGATAAAGACCAACCAACCCTAACATCATCAAGACATAGACAACATTAGGGTTAGAGATAATATCGAGAGCCCCTCAGGATTTAAGGTTTCTTTTACAACACCTATCTCTCCCAGTAATCCTTCCATACCGGTTGTTGTCCTTAACTGATGGGCCTTTTTAGCTAAGTAAATACTTCCTATCGAAAACAAAAAAGTCATACCCAGGGTTGGATACAATATCATCTTTGAGATCTGCATCGCAGGGTCATCACTATCAATCAGCATAATAGACCCAAGAAACATTGAAATTGCGCCACTCATTGCAAGCAAACCATAGCTCATAACGTTGACTTCTGCTATCAATAAAACCACACCTAAAATAATCAATAAGAGGCCAGCATAATTAATAGGAAGAGTCTGCATAGCATACAAGGCCAAAACCAAACTGATGCTCCCTACCACTCCTGGTAAAATAAGCCCTGGGTTTGAAAGTTCAAAGTAAAGACCAACCAACCCCAATATCATCAGAACATAGGCCACATTAGGACTGGCAATAATATCTAGAATTCTCTGCCTACTGTTCATCTCCTTAAAAGTAATATTTCTTTCAGCAGTATTCAGTGTAATTATACTTCCCCTTAATTTTACTTCTCTTTTATCCAATGCCAAGACCAGAGAATCTAAGTTGGCGGCCACTAAATCAATTACATTGAGGCGCTTTGCTTCTTCTGCTGAAACAGAAACACTTTTTCTAACTGACAATTCAGCCCAATGAGCATTTCTGCCTCTTTGCTCAGCAAGAGAACGTATATAGGCAGATGCATCGTTCACAACCTTATCCTCCATAACTTTCGCTTGTTCACCTGTACCACCACCCATCAAGTTGACTGGGTGAGCAGCCCCGATATTTGTTCCCGGTTCCATGGCAGCAATATGAGATGCAATTGTAATGAAAGTCCCTGCTGATGCTGCACGTGACCCGCCTGGAGAAACAAATGAAGCCACAGGAATTTTAGAACTTTGAATAGCCTTAATAATTTTCCGCATGGAAGCATCCAGCCCTCCGGGTGTATCCATTCGGATAACAATCAATTCCTCTGAAGAAGTATTAGCGCTACGAATTTCATTCGTCACAAACTCTGCCACAACTGGATTGATAGCACCCTCTACTTCAATGACTATAATAGAATTCGACCCGAATGCGTTTGCAGGCCAAACCATAAGCAGCAGTGCAATAACTAGTAGTTTTCTAAAAATTATCATAAGTATTTAGGCCATATAAATAGTAAGTAAGTTTTTATTTTTTCATACCATTTTAAAAAAAATGAAACCCAAAGTCTCAGTGAAAATCGTAGAGGCGTAGAACCTAGTTTTTTTTCATGAATATGTTATTTGGTGGTAAGCTAAGCCCAACATGGATATATCTAAACAAAAATCTAAACAAAAACGCGACTCTGATTACAACACAGTATTTATTGTCGATCCAGTTAAAGGAGAGAGACTTCACCTAGCAAAACTCCTTAAGCAAGAAATGTTCTTAATGATGACATTTGAACGCATTGAGGACTGTTTAAAACAAAATAATCCAATCAAACCGGATTTAGTTATCTTTGTTCTTCGCAAGGATAAAAACGGACTAAATCAATTAAAAAACATCAAAAAATACTTTAAAAGCCTACACTTCATTATCCTAATGACTTCAGATGTTTCTGAGTTGAATATAGACGAACTCAAAGAAAGCGGGTTTACCTCAATTTATAAAGCAAACAATCAAGATATGGTTAAGAATTTTATTTATACTCTAATGCCAGAGTGCCAGATAACCAATGCAGAAGAACCATCACTCGAAACAAAGTAAGTTTGTCTATTTTTATTCACCTGTTAATTGACCAATTCTCTTCCCTGTAGTTATGTTAATCAAAACCCCATGGGTATAAAAGTAAAAAAAACAAAACTTGTGAAGGTTGGTCAAGTCGAAATAGGTGGTGGAAGGCCCATCGTTTTGATTGCGGGTCCATGTGTTATCGAGTCACAAAGCCATGTCCTAAATACTGCTGAAAAAATAAAACGTGCCGCCAACGATGCAGATATACCTTTCGTATTCAAGGCCTCCTACGACAAAGCTAACCGATCTTCGATCGATTCATTCCGTGGCCCAGGATTAATTAAAGGGCTAAAGTCACTTGAGAAAATAAAAAAGGAACTGAACATACCTGTGCTCTCAGATGTACACACTGAAGAAGAAATAGAGCCCGCCTCTGAAGTTCTTGATGTATTGCAGATTCCGGCATTTTTATGCAGACAAACCAACATGATAATAAAAGCAGCAAAAACAGGACGGGCTGTTAATGTTAAGAAAGGACAGTTCATGGCCCCTTGGGATATGAAAAATGTTATTGATAAGTTATCCCAAAGTGGTTGTAAAAAAGCATTACTAACAGAACGTGGGTTTACATTTGGCTACAATAATCTTGTTGTAGATATGCGTTCTTTGATCCTTATGCGAGACCTAGGCTACCCTATTATTTTTGATGCAACCCACAGCCTGCAACTTCCAGGAGGTAAAGGAAAAAAAAGTGGCGGCCAAAAAGAGCTTATTCCCGATCTTGTCCGTGGAGCTGTCGCAGTAGGATGCGATGCAATCTTCATGGAAGTTCATCCCAATCCAGAAAAAGCAAAATCTGATGGGCCTAATATGCTTAAACTATCTCAATTACCAGAACTCCTAAAACAAATAAAAACGTTAGATTCAGNCGTTCGAAGTCAAACTTAGNAAAATGGAAATCAAGTCGTTGTCTCTCCCACANCTAACAAATTAGTAAAAAGGAGAAAATAGAGGAAGATGGCTCCCCATATTGGGGAGCCGGAGAGAAAATACATTTGGCTTTCGCTTTGGCACGCCACAGTTGAGACCTTGGGAGATCTAACAGTTGGAGGAGGCAATGCCAANTCGAATCTTCAACCTTATACAAGCAAGCTCCATGCCACCACTTCACCACGCTTGGATAAAAAAATAAATCAATCTTTATAAATACTTACGAGGCTGTTAGGTGGCAGTTTCATTGGGTTTACTGTGAAAAATGAAGAAAGTTTTGTCCCACCCTGTCAAAAACTTCCCTATTTCTAGAACATCCTTCTATCCAAACCATCATAAGGCACGCAAAAACAGCCTTAAGATTTCCGTCAAATTTGCTGTCGCTTTTTGGCTTTGACTGCGCAAGGATATCAAGTTTTTTATCGCGGATAGGTGGGTGGCAGCATACCACCCAGCTTTGATTTTTGAGACATTCCCTTCTTCATCGACAAATGAACTAGTGTTAATCAAAGACTGTTCCATAGTATCGCTAATAGCTCTCACTGAAACAAATGGAATTTGTTTTTCAATACAATGCCTTATGAGTGACGATGTTTCCATATCCACCGCCAATGCTTTATGGGTGTACCCTAGTTCTTGCTTAACGGAAGAATCAGAAATAACTTGGTTGGCTGTTAGTAAAGTTCCCCTGTAAATCATTATTTGCTTCTGAGAGGTCAGTCCCTCAAATAAATCTGGTTGCTGTGTATTCACGAGATAACTCTTAGAAAAAGTACCGGCCTGGTCAATTTCTAAAACCTTGTCAGCGACAACCAGATCACCTACTTTCAACCTTAAATCTAATCCACCAGCATACCCTATTGAAAGGACTAAGGCCGGAACGGTTCTACTTAAAACTCCCTTTAACCCACTCAAAGCACAATCTTTACCCATACCAGTTCGTACTAAGACAATACTGACTCCTTCCCAACTCCCGACCCAAGCATCTGCATGTCCTGCCTTGAGTTGTTCTTTGACAATCATCAGTTTTCTAATCAGGTTTATCTCTTCTCGAAGAGCACCCAAAATAAAAATTGGTTGATCCATTCATCTCAAGTTTTAATTAACAAATAATTTATTAGGAATTAAACAGCAAAGACGGTAAAGACGCAAAGAAATAGTTTTCATATGTTAATTCGGCTTGCCTACTCTGCCAAGTGTGTGCTAGCGTGCTCGATCCGACATTGGAGAAAAATATGGCTAAGCAAAAACACATTATTCCCGTACGACCAAGTGACAAACTTGAACTTACTGTAGAAAGTCAAGGGTCAAGCGGAGATGGCATATGTAAACACAAGGGCTATACTCTTTTTGTACCTGGAGGTATACCCGGAGACCTAGTTTTTGCAGAAGTAATAAAAATCACGCCAAGGTTTGGAGTTACCCGAATTATCGAACAACGTTCTCCATCACCAGATCGAATCAAAGCCCCCTGCCCTGTATTTACCAAGTGTGGAGGATGTAAATTACAGGACTTAAAATATGACAAACAAATGGAGTTTAAGGTTGACGTCGTCAAAGATGCTTTGAAACATATAGGAAAAATCGACCCACCCCCAATCGCATCAATCCCAGCAGAAAAGGTGTACGATTATAGAAATAAGGGGAGCTTTTCTGTACAGAAGCAAGGTGGGTTTCTCCGTATGGGATTTTTCAAACAGGGTTCGCATGAAATAATCAGTACCGAAAATTGTGGAATCCTTCGTGAGCCAATCAATAAGGCAAAAGAATTTATTCGAGAACTCCTAATTAAACACCATGTATCGATCTATGATGAGAGAAAGCATCTGGGACTATTTCGGGAACTCGTAATACGTCATTCATCACATTCAAATCAATTATTAATTGGGTTAGTAACTACTCCAGGAGATTTCCCTGAAGAATTCCTGACAGATCTAACCAGCAAGGGCACATGCAACAATCTAAATATTTGTGGGGTCGTACAAAATATCAACTCTCAAAAGACCAATGTAATTCTAGGGAAAGAAACTCGTCTTCTATGGGGACAAGGTGAACTGAATGAACAGATAGGGAAATTGAAGTTCAGTCTTTCATTAACTTCTTTTTTTCAGGTTCATCCTGAACAAACGATCCGGTTATTTGAAACCATAGAAAAATGGACAAAAAATACAACAGGTCGAATTCTTGACGCTTTTTGCGGAATAGGTGCTATTAGCTTATGGCTAGGACAATCAGGCTTACGAGTTGTTGGGATCGAAGAGTTACCTCAAGCAGTTTTAGACGCACGGGCAAGCGCAAAGATCAATAGTATCGATTCTTGTATATTTNTAGAAGGGAAGGTCGAAGAACATATAAGAAAATTCAAAGAACAGGATATTGAAGCAATAATTTTAGACCCTCCCCGTAAAGGTTGTTCGGAGAAAGTTCTCCAAGCCGTTTCTGAGATCAAACCAAAAAAAGTTATTTACGTTTCTTGCAATCCATCAACCCTAGCCCGAGACTTATCCCGTTTAGAAAAATACTGTATTGATGAGGTTGTTGTGATCGATTTATTTCCACAAACACAACACGTGGAGACGGCTGTATTACTAACCTTGAGAAACTCTTAAAACCTTGCGTGCTTTGGAGTTCGAGGGAACGGGATAACGTCACGAATATTTTCCATCCCAGTCACAAACTGCACTAACCTCTCAAACCCTAAGCCAAACCCTGAGTGAGGAGCAGAGCCAAACCGCCTTAAATCAAGATACCAATCGTAATCTTCTGGATTTAATTTTTTGGATTGCATTCTTTTTAACAGGGAACCGTAATCGTCTTCTCGTTGACTACCACCAATTATTTCTCCTAATTTTGGCAGAAGCACGTCCATCGCCCGCACAGTTTTACCGTTGCCATTTACCTTCATATAAAAAGGTTTAATTTTCTCTGGGTAGTCATAAATAATAACTGCCTTCTTAAAAACCTCCTCACTGAGGTATCGTTCGTGCTCCGATTGCAAATTACACCCCCACTCTACTGAATAAGTAAAGTTCTTATTTAATTTTTCAAGAATATTGATAGCATCTGTGTAAGTAATACGCTCAAACTCGTTCTCCGTGATATTCCTGTGTCTTTCAAGGATTGTTTTATCAATCTGTTTATTTAAAAACTCCAAGTCCTCCGAACAATGCTCCAGGACATCTTTAAACAAATAATGCAGAAAATCCTCAGCTAAGTTCATATCATCTTCTAAGTCGTAAAATGCCATTTCTGGTTCGACCATCCAGAATTCTGAAAGATGACGGCTAGTGTTTGAATTTTCAGCACGGAAGGTTGGGCCAAATGTATAAATTTCAGAAAGAGCTAGAGCATAGACCTCTCCTTCCAGTTGCCCGCTAACTGTAAGACAAGTCTTTTCTCCAAAAAAATCTTGTGCATAGTCAACCTTCCCGTCTACCACTGGAATTGAATCTGGTTTTAAAGTAGTGACCTGAAACATTTCACCAGCACCCTCACAATCATTAGTCGTTATAATCGGAGTATGAAGATAAACAAACCCTTGGTCTTGAAAAAATTTATGGATTGAATATGACAGCCTATTACGAACCCGCATAACTGCACCAAAAGTATTTGTACGTGGGCGTAGATGAGATATTTCACGTAAAAACTCAAATGAGTGGTGCTTTTTCTGCAAAGGGTACTGGTTCGGATCAGCCTCACCATAAACCTCAATAGATTTAGCCTGAAGTTCAACGCTTTGCCCCTTACCTGGCGATTGAACTAACTTCCCGGTGATACCCACACAACTCCCAGTTTGCAGTTTTTCAGATATTGAATCAAAGCTATCTATATTGTGGTCCGCAACAACCTGAAGGTTTTTTAAACAAGAACCGTCACTGATCTCAAGAAAAGAAAATCCACCCTTGGAATCGCGACGTGTCCTAACCCACCCCATAATAACAATCTCGGCTTGCTCTTTACCTTGCCGCAAAATATCTTTGATTTTTCTACGCTTCATTTTATGAACTTCTCACCTCTACAATAACTAATGGCTCAAGCTAAAAAAATTTCTCACTAAAATGTAGACTGCCAAGAGATTACAACCACTTCTTACGCATTGACATCCTGAGAGTTATTGGATATTTTAATATTAGCTTATTTTATTTTCTAGTGATTTTAAGTAATGCTATCTGTTGGTTTAGTTCACTTTACCCCACTCTGACCTACGAGAATCATCCGATGTTCATAATAGGTAATTTTTTATCTGCTACAGCACAGATCCTCAAAATTGTTTTAGAACTTTACATGTGGATAATGATCATACGCGCATTGTTGTCTTGGGTTAACCCAGATCCCTATAATCCTGTCGTTCAATTTCTTAACAGTATCACAGAACCCGTTCTGTATCGAGTGCGTCAATTCCTACCCATGAGCGGTGTAGGAATTGACTTTTCCCCAATGATAGTAATACTTATTATTATTTTCCTTCAATCGTTTCTGGTTAATTCAATTGGAATGATCGCTATGAGGTTGCAATAATCTTTTTATGCGGCTTAATCACCTTGATATTCTTGAGCAGTGTTTTCGTGATAAAATTTTTGGCTACAATAAAGAAGACGTAGATGCTTTCCTGCATCTAGTCGCTGAAGATTTTAGAGAGGTCATAGAAGAACTAGACCTACTCAAAAAAGAAATCGACAAAAAGAANAAAAACATAGCTGAATTTAACGGACAGAAGACTCATAAAGAAGGAGAANGGGAGAATGAATTCGAAGANATTACTCCAGACATAATAAAAGAAAAAGCTAAGCGAATAATCAACGCAGCCCGTGATCACGCCAATCAGCATAAAAAAAAAGCTGAACATGAATTATCTAATCTAAAAAGAGAAATAGAAAAAATAAAGCAGGAGAAAAAAAAACTAATTGAAACAATAAAAGTTTCTGCACAAGAAAGCCTCGCTGGCCAAGAAAAAAGAAAGTAATTTTTCTCACTCCATGGCCCTGAATATAAAAGATTGTGAAGGTGGGATCCAGTTTGCAGCGTTCATTCAACCACGTTCTGCAAACAATAAAATATGTGGCCTCCATGATGAACAACTAAAAATCCGTGTAACATCTCCCCCAGTAGATGACGCTGCAAACAAAATGTGTGTAAAGTTTTTAGCCAAANCACTAAATATTAGCCCACATCAGATAGTTATACTTAGTGGTCAACAAGGNCGAAAAAAAATTATTCGTATAAACGGCATGAATACATCTGATTTNTTGAAAAAAATACACTCAATTGAATAAAGCTGGGTTACCAAAAATTACTTTACCACTTACTTAAACTAGTTCTTGCCTATTGNTCTAGCAAGACATTTAAANNAGGAAATTTTAAATGATTAAAACTGTTGAATACGTTGACGGTATGGTTCGAATGATTGATCAGAGACGTTTACCGCTAGAAAAAGTTTTTGTTGATTGCAATGAAATTGATGACGTTGCTAACGCAATCAAGTCAATGGTTATTCGTGGTGCGCCAGCTATTGGGGTTTCCGCTGCTATGGGGGTAAGCTTGGGTGCTACGTCGATTTACGCTGACAACTTCGATGATTTTTATTCTAAACTTGAAGATAAGTGCATACCTCTTGCAAACTCTCGCCCTACTGCTGTTAATTTGGCATGGGGAATCGAGCGAATGAAACGTGTTGCTCGTGAATCACGACTACTAAGTATTCCTGAACTCAAGAAAAAACTAAAACAGGAAGCACTAGATATTTACAAAGAGGACATTGAGGCCAATATGGCAATGGGAAACTTTGGCCAAACATTAATTGATGATGGGAGTACGGTTCTTACACATTGTAATGCCGGCGCACTAGCAACCGCCGGTTTTGGCACCGCTTTAGGCGTAATACGTGCAGCGACTAATGCGGGGAAAAAAATTAATGTTCTTGCCGATGAAACACGCCCTTTTTTACAAGGAGCACGACTAACCGTTTGGGAATTAATGGAAGATAATATTCCTGTCAAACTAATTACTGACAACATGAGTGGTTTTTTTATGAAAAATAAAGAGGTTGATGCGGTTGTAGTTGGAGCAGATCGAATTGCTGGCAACGGAGACGTTGCCAATAAAATTGGCACTTACATGGTTGCAGTATTGGCACAAAAACACCAGATTCCGTTTTATGTTGCTGCTCCCATTTCGACACTGGACCTATCTCTCAATTCCGGCGATGAAATTCCCATCGAACAACGTTCAGAAGATGAAGTTGTTAGCCTAAANAATAAACGCATANCNCCNGAAGGAGCGTCCGCTGCCCACCCTGCTTTTGATATAACACCTAACGATCTAGTCACCGCAATAATAACTGACAAAGGAATAGCAAAGCCGCCATACACAATCTCACTCAAAAANCTTTCGGNACAGTAAAATGNCTTTTTACCTTCTTCCATTCATTAAAAAACCAATTTACCCAAGAGTGTTTTGATGAAAGCAATGGTTCTAGCCGCTGGNTTTGGCACAAGACTTCAACCTCTGACTCATGTTTTGCCAAAACCGATGTTTCCTGTNCTTGGAAGACCATTGCTATCGCACACTTTTGATATCCTCGAATCGGCAAACATCACCGATGTTGTTGTCAATGTTCATCACCTGCCTGACTCCATCATTAACTACTTTGAGAAGCAAAAATCACATAGTTTNAACCTTCATTTTTCTCGCGAAGAAAAAATTCTTGGGACAGCTGGCGGAATCAAAAAAATGGAGAGCTTTCTTGATGGTGGCCCTTTTATACTCATAAATAGTGACATCATTACAGATATCAAACTTGATAAAGTCATTGCTTTTCACAAAAAAAATAAGTCCAAGTTAACTCTAGTGGTCAGACAAGATACTTCTCCAAAACAATATGACTCGATCGAAATCTGCAAAGATGGGCGTATCGTTCATTTCGTTGGGTCATCATCTATAAACAAACCGGAAAATACCACGCGTGTTATGTTTACTGGCATACAAATCATAGAACCAGAAATTTTTCAACGCATCCCAGAAGGTCAGTTTTGTGGAACAACTGAACACATTTTTCCTCAAATGATTCAGGATGAAGTCCCAGTTTATGGGTACCTTCACAAGGGATACTGGAAGGACATGGGAAACCGTGAAAATTATTTACAAGTTAATTCAGATGCTCTTGATGAGAGAGTTTCCCTAAAGGGAGTGCCTCCCAATAAATTCAATAGCTCACTTATTATTCCCCCGGCATTGGTGGATCGCAACTGTCAAATCGCAGAAAATTCACGGATAGGACCCTACACCGTCATTGGACCAAACTGTAATATTAAAAGTGATGCCATAATTGAGAATAGTATTTTATGGGAAGGAGTTACCATTGGTGCAGGTTCGACTGTCAAGGGTTCCGTAATTGCCAAAAACAGAACTATTGGCGATGGCAAAAACATCAAAGATGAATCGGTGGTCTAATTAAAAAAACCCGCAAAGCAACGAAGGATCTCTAAGCGGGTTTTCTTTAAATTATCAGGGAATAAACTAATTACAATATTTTGTGATTTTCCAGTTTCATAAACGCAGCTTCGACCGTTCCGCTCTCTGCATTTATGATCCGACGGTATTCGGGTAAGTCAAAGCTTCCCACTCGCTTAAAATTATCAGTATAGCTTTCGACATCTTTAATGGATCCGTTTTCAGGGTTGAAATAGTATACTGTATATTTGTGGGTTAGGAACTTACCCTCTAAATTTTTCACACTTTCTTCAACATTAATGGTGAAAGACATTCGTGGAGTCTTACGATTAATCTGTTGAATTCGTCCGCCCTTAATACGATAAAAAGAACTCATCCCGTCACCCCCCATGGTTACTGCTCTTCCCTGAGGGTGCGACCCATCATCAGCAAACGCTAATTTATACTTTCCATCGGAATCTTCAAACGAACGAGGCCCTCTATGCATGGCGATGGAAGCCATATTTTCGCTTAAAAATTCCTTATGTTTTTCGCTTTTAATGGAATGTTCTATTTCCTTAGGGTTCTTTACCGTAACCGTTCCGGACTCTTCGCTGCCATTTATATTTACGGTAACGTCAGCTGTAAACCCATTAAAATCTGAAGACCAGCGAGCTGTATTGCCGAAAACTTCTCTCAGAGCTTCTCTTGCTTTAGGGTCGTCTTCCTGAGTCGTTGCTACATCTTCTTCCTTGGTATATGTTGCCACTATCTATCTCCTCTATCGGGAAAGGCCCGCTCTAAGTAAAAATATAAATGCTACTGCGGGCAAGGGTTTAGTATCAAATTGCTTCGACGTAAACGAGACTGGACTTTCAATATCGAAAGTTTATAAAAAGTTTCGGGTTTCTTTCAGTAGAAAATTTCAATTTTTGCTTTTTTTCTAAGGCTAGCAATATAATTCAAAACTTGGCCTTGAGCACCTTCCATAAACAAATGTTCCTGAATAGCTTCTTTCATATCAGAAAAAGGAGCATATTCACCTGGTTTAGTTTCCGTCAACTCAATCAAATGAAATCCAAACTTTGTTTCAACTATGTCTGAGGTTTCACCAACTTTTAA
>JGI26248J51725_1000734_pt1 | contig 11877 bp, 8 predicted proteins | sample SaaInlV_120m_DNA_2_FD_51725 | JGI IMG/M metagenome (IMG submission 51725) | reverse complement strand
GAATAATTAAGCTTAAAATAATATAAGGGGATTTCATTTTAAAATGAAATCCCCTTTTTTTATCCACTTTGGAATTACTTTTACTGCATGCGACTTTGTGANGAGTATTCTAAAGTTTTCANAANCTTGGTAATGATAAAATACATTCATGGAAAAGTCTCAATTTAATAACCTTGTTGAAAAAGGTTTTAATCATATTCCACTTTCAAGAGAGGTTGTTGTAGATACTGATACGCCTCTTGCTTTGTATCTTAAATTAGCAAATAATCCATATAGCTATTTTTTAGAGTCTGTACAGGGAGGGGAAAAATGGGGACGGTACTCATTTATTGGTCTGGCAGCTGAGACAGTTATTAAGGTGAATGACTATGATGTCTCAATTGAAAAGAAAGGGAAACTGCACCAGCAATATAAAGTTGAAGACCCTCTTGCATGGATTGANGATTACCAAAGCAAATTTAAAGTTCCACAATTAGAAGNCCTGCCAGATTTCAATGGAGGATTTGTTGGATATTTTGGTTATGAAATCATTCGATATATTGAGCCAAAACTTAAAGATATTAAAAAGAAAGATGAACTAAATGTTCCAGATATCTTATTGATGGTTTCNAATGATTTATTGGTGGTTGATAATTTAACCAGTAAGGTACATATCATCACTCACATTAATCCGGAGAAAGAGTCTTTTGAGGGCGGGCTTTCGAAACTAAATAGAATTGAAAAAAATATTAGAGAATTGTTTCATTTTGAGTCCACACCTTCTGAAAATATTAAGTCTGAGGATTTTGTCTCAAGTTTTGGTAAAGAGAGCTTTGTTAATGCAGTTGAAAAAGTTCAGAAATATATTACTGCAGGAGATGTTATGCAGGTTGTACCATCTCAAAGATTAAGCTGTTCATTTAAGTCAAACCCTGTTGAGCTATATCGTCAACTCAGAATACTTAATCCTTCCCCTTATATGTACTTTTTAAACCTAGATGGTTTTGCTATAGTTGGGTCTTCTCCTGAAATATTAACGCGTATAGATAATAATAATGTTGCAACAATAAGGCCAATNGCTGGAACACGCTCAAGAGGCAAGAGTATCCAAGAAGATCTTGAAAATGAAAAAGACCTCTTGTCAGATGAAAAAGAAATTGCTGAACACCTAATGCTGATTGATCTCGGAAGGAATGATTTAGGTCGGATTGCCAAAACTGGGAGCGTGAACCTGACCGATAAAATGTTTATTGAACGCTATTCTCATGTCATGCATATTGTCTCAAATGTTGAGTGCGAGCTAAAAGAAGGTATGAGTTCTATCGATGTACTAAAGGCTACTTTTCCAGCTGGTACTCTGAGTGGTGCTCCAAAAGTTAGAGCGATGGAAATAATTGATGAAGTGGAGGCCCTAAAGCGAAGTATTTATTCTGGTGCTATTGGAAACCTTTCTTGGCATGGAGGTATGGATCTTGCAATTGCCATTAGAACGGCTGTAATTAAAGATGAGGTTCTCTATGTCCAAGCTGGAGCGGGAATTGTTTATGACTCAATGCCTGAGAAGGAGTGGCAAGAAACAATGGACAAGGCGCAAGCTTTAATAAAGGCAGCGCAAAATATATAGATATACTTGTTACTCAGTTTCAATATAATCTAAATTTAATAAAATTATAAAAAGCCAAAGAGGAAATATAAAATTGTTTGTAAAATATGATGTTAATAATCATATTTTTTTTAAATAAATTCTGTGGATTTTGTTCATCTTCAATGTCAAAGTGAATATTCTGTAAAGAATAGTTTAGTGCGCGTATCAAATCTAATTGATAGCGTTAAAGATTCTGGTATGAAAAGTGTTGCACTCACAGATGAAATGAGTCTTTTTTCAGCAATTAAGTTTTATCAAAAAGCTGTCAATGCTGGAATCAAGCCTATCATTGGAGCGAAAATTTCATTACCTTTTGACAAGGGTTATTATGATGTACTTTTACTTTGTCAAAATCAAGAAGGTTACTTGAGCCTTTCTGAACTTATTTCAAAAGCCTATTTGAATGAACAAGGCATTTCTATCGTTAGTGTCACGGAAGAGCAGCTGATATCTCATCAAAAGGGTTTATTAATGATTTCCACTCCTGCTTCTTCAGATATTTCAAGACTGTCTTTAGCTAATGATTTTGAAGCTGCAAAAATGAAAGCATTGAAGTGGAAGTCTATCTTTAAAGATCGTTACTATATGTCTGTTCAGAGAACAGACAGACCTTCAGATGAAAGCTTACTTAATTTGGTAATTGAGTTAGGACTGGAAGTCGAAGTTCCGATTGTAGCTACTAACGATGTCCAGTTTTTAGAAAAAAATGATTTTGAAGCACATGAAGCTAGAATTTGTATTGCTGAAGGCAACTTATTAGATGATGCGAGAAGAGCCAAAAATTTTAGCAATCATCAATATTTAAAAACTTCGGAAGAGATGGTGTTATTGTTTGAAGATTACCCTCAAGTTATTGAGAATAGTTCTGAAATAGCTAAGCGTTGTAATCTTCATTTTGAACTTTTTGGGAAAAACTATCTTCCAGTTTTTCCAACTCCAGAGGGAATTTCAATTTCTGATTTTTTTAGCCAAGAGTCAAAAAAAGGTCTTGAAGTTAGACTAAAAGGTCTTGAAGTAGATAAAAAAATTTACAATGAAAGGTTAAATTTTGAACTTTCTGTAATATTAGAAATGGACTTCCCAGGTTATTTTTTAATTGTTTCGGATTTCATAAGGTGGGCTAAAGAACATGGTATTCCTGTTGGACCAGGACGTGGCTCTGGAGCTGGATCTCTTGTTGCATGGGCGCTTTCTATTACAAATGTTGACCCAATAGAGCATGATCTTTTATTTGAACGTTTTTTGAACCCTGAGCGGATTTCAATGCCAGATTTTGATATTGATTTTTGTACAGATAGGCGCGATGAGGTGATTGCCTATGTATCTGAAAAATATGGGTCAGAGAAAGTTTCCCAAATTATTACTTATGGAACTATGGCTGCAAAAGGAGTTGTTAGGGATGTTGGAAGGGTGTTAGGCCATCCTTATGGATTCAGTGACCAAATCTCAAAAATGATTCCAAATGAATTAAAAATGACCTTAAATAAAGCACTCGAGGATTCTGTAGAGCTAAAATCAAGATATGATTCAGAAGAGAGTGTGTCCACTCTAATAGACTTATCACAAGATCTTGAAGGAATCATTAGAAATGTAGGGACTCATGCTGGGGGNGTGGTTATTGCGCCAAGTAAGATTAGTGATTTCTGTCCAATTTATAAAGGCTCTGAAGAGTCAGATGTCATAGTCTCCCAATTTGATAAAGATGATGTTGANGCTGTTGGGCTAGTCAAGTTTGACTTTTTAGGCNTATCAAATTTAACCGTTATGGATAAGGCTGTAAAAATCATTGNCAATAAAGGTTTAAGTAAAGAGTTAATTGATATTGATAAACTTAAGCTGGATGACCCTAAAGTATTCAAGCTTCTTCAAGATTGTGACACAACAGGCGTTTTTCAGCTTGAATCAGAAGGTATGCGAGGGTATTTAAAGAAACTCAAGGCTGACTGCTTTGAGGATATTGTTGCAATGTTAGCCTTATATAGGCCTGGACCGTTAGATGCGGGTATGGTTGATGATTATATTCAAGTTAAGCATGGTGCAAAGGTGAGGTANCCTCACAAAATGCTAGAAGAGATACTTAAGCCGACCAATGGTGTTTTTTTGTATCAGGAGCAGGTTATGAAATCTGCTCAAATTATGGCTGGATACTCTTTAGGTGGTGCGGATATCTTACGACGTGCAATGGGTAAAAAGAAGGTCGAAGAAATGGCTCAGCAGCGAGAAGTCTTTGTAAAAGGAGCTTNTAAGAAAAATATTGATAAAGAAAAAGCAAATGAAATATTTGATCTGATTGATAAGTTCTCTGGTTATGGGTTCAATAAATCCCATTCTGTAGCCTATGCATATATTTCATATCAGACTGCATGGTTAAAGGCACACTTCCCAGCTCCATTTATGGCAGCTGTTTTATCAGGTGTTATGGATGATACCGATCGAGTTGCTTTTACAGTAGGAGAGTCAAAGAAAAAAGGCGTTAAAGTAGTCGCTCCAGATATTAACAAATCAGAGTATGAATTTAGCATTACAGACAANAAAACAATTGTTTATGGTCTTGGAGCAATTAAAGGAGTTGGCGAAGCCCTNGTTAATAAAATAGTCTTAGAAAGAGAAAAAAATAGTGACTATTTAGATATTTTTGATTTTTGTTTCCGAATAGAGAAAAAATATATCAATCGTAGAGCCATTGAAGCACTCATTTATGCAGGCGCCTTTGATATATTCGGCATTAAGAGGGCTACTTTGATTTCAACTTATCCGAGTGCAGTTAGACAAGCAGAGCAAAGACAAAGTGATTTATCAAAGGGACAAAGCAGCCTTTTTTCTGATGTTGATAGTCACATCGAGTATGAAAAAAGGTACATAAAAGGTGATTTTTTATCTTTTAAAAATATTATGATGTATGAAAAAAAGGTCATGGGTTATTACCTAGACCGACATCCTACAGACTGGTACAAAACTGACTTAAAGTCAATTGTATGCACATTGCCAAAAGATATTGTATTTAGAAATAATCGTGAAGTAAGAATACTTTCCCTCATTTCTGACATTGTGTACAGGAACACAAGAAAAGGTCAAATGGCAAGCATTACGATTGAAGATGGAGAAAGGAAGATAAATGCAGCAATTTTTTCTCAAAAACTATCGCAAACTAGTGAGCAATTAGTTTTAGATGAGGTAGTTGTAATATCTGGAAAAATTAACAAGGATTTCAGAGAGCAGTGGCAAGTTGTTGTTGATAGAATAGATCCAGTTGATAAAGTCCAACTTAAATTTGCAAAATACTTAAAAATTCAACTGACTCAAAAAAATAAAAATGCTTATTTAGAATTATGTAGTTTGCTAAAAGAATATCATGGATCATGTCCAGTTATCATCGAGTATGAATCAGAAAAATCTTCAGGAAGAATTCCATTGTCAGAAGAGTTTGATGTATCACTAGATCGAGAATTACTTGATTCAATTGAAAAAAAACTAGGGCATGGAAAATACAAAATTAACTATTAAACGCAGCAAACAAAAACAAGAGTTTATAACTCTTAAGATAGCCTTTATAGCGCTATAATTAATAGAACAATTACTAAATTTAATATCAATTAAATTTAGTAATATTTAATGAAATATCTATCCAAAAAAAATACAATATTAGTGACTATAAATTGTTTTAAAAATTGTATTCAAATACCCTCTAGGCCTTGATATTAAAGGGAAAAACTTCAAAAGTTATCCGCGATTTGTTAATTTATAAATTTACTTTAAAAAGTTGAATTAAATTAATTTTTTAAAAAAATATAAGTCATTGATTTTTATTAAAAAAATAGATATGATTATTTATTAACCAAAACCGTAGAAATTACCAGTGTAGCGCATAATTTATGCTTAGATTTTAAGATATCACCAGAGTTATCCACAGTTTTGTGGGTAAGTCTATTAAGCCTTGATTTATAAGCATTTGTGAAGATTAGAAATAATAATTTGTAATTTTTTCAATTATTTTTTCAGCAATAATTTGCTTACTATTTTTTTCTATTTTTTCACAATTTTCTTTGGTAATAAAGTGAACTTCATTCTCGTTTGAATTAAGACCAATTCCACTCTGAGATATATCATTTAATATGATGGCTTCACACATCTTACTTTTAAGTTTTGCTTTTGCGTTGCTAATAAAATTTTCAGTTTCAGCTGCAAAGCCAATACAAATTGGTTTTTTATTGAGTCGACACACACTTGCTAGAATATCAATATTTTCTGTAAGTTCGATAGTCATTAGATTATTATTTTTTTTAATCTTGTTAGTGCTAACATTTTTTGGCCTAAAGTCTGCAACTGCAGCACAGCTAATAAATAAATCTTGAAATTCAATTTTTTTCATCACGGCTTCATACATTTCCTTAGCACTTACAATATGAATAACTTCAGCCCGTTTTTCAATGTCTATAGATATTGAACCAACAATCAAAGTTGTCTTTGCACCAGCCTGAATACATTCATGTGCAAGAGCCATTCCCATTTTTCCGCTACTATGATTTGAGATGTATCTAACTGGATCAATTGCCTCAATTGTTCCGCCTAATGTTATTAATACCTTTTTCCCGCTAAGTGTGTTTGAGGTAAAAAGATCGGCTGCTTGTTTTGCTATCTCTAATGGCTCTGCAAGTCTTCCTTCACCAACGTCTCCGCAAGCCTGTTCACCAAAGCCTGGTTCAATAATAACAATTCCACGCTTTAGGAGAATTTTTAAATTATCCTTCATTGCTTTTGAGGCGAACATTTGTTGGTTCATAGACGGCGCCAACATGACTTTGGCATCAGTTGCCAAGATAACAGTTGACAACAAATCATCTGCTCTGCCATGACAAAGTTTTGCGATTGTATTAGCTGAAGCTGGAGCAATAATGATAATATCTGACCACTTTGCTAATTCGATATGACCCATGGAAAGCTCGGCTTCTTTATCCCAGAGGTTACTATGAACCTTATTTTTTGATATTGTTTGTAATGATCTCTCACTAACAAACTCTTTACCACCATCAGTCACAATGACTCTCACCTCAGCCCCCAAATCTTGAAGTCTACGAACAATATCAGGAGATTTATACGCAGCAATTGAGCCACTCACACCTAGTAGAACCCGTTTATTGGTTAAGGTATTCATAGAGGTTTAGCTCTTATTTTAATGTCATCAGCAACTTGAGTAAGTTCAACAATGCTAAGAGAAATCTTCTCTGACATTTTCTTTAATGGAATTTGCAACATTGGTTGAGCATCACTCCCAAGAATTATTGGAGCTGTATAAATAATAAATTCATCGATAAGGCCTGCTTCCATCATTGCACCATTTAAGCCATTTCCAGCTTCTAAAAGAAGATTGTTAATTCCAAGTGTCCCAAGTTTTATAAGGGCAGATTTAAGATCAAGTTTTCCATTTTCTAATACTTTTGAATTGCTTCCATTTAATACAAGGGTTTCTGAATCATTTGAGAATATATTAAGAGACTTATCAGTAATTCTATTATTACTATCTATAACAACACGAAGGGGGTTTGAATTTAATTTCTGATTTCTGACAGTCAACATTGGGTTATCGTTTAGGATTGTGCCTGAGCCTGTCAGTATAGCTTGATTTTGACTTCTTATTATTTGCACATCATTCCTGGATGCGTCAGAGGTAATCCATTGACTTTCACCATTTCTCATAGCCACTCTTCCATCTAGACTCATTGCAATTTTTGAAGTGATAAAAGGTAGGCCTGTCTCCATTCTTTTTAAGAATCCACGATTTATTTCTTTAGCGGCTTTTTCAAGCAATCCAACTTCTACTTCAATGCCACTATCCCTAAGAAGCTTTACGCCACTTCCAGAAACTTCTGGGTTAGAATCAAGTGTGGCAACGAATACTTTTGATACACCGGCACTGATAAGCGCTTTAACGCAAGGCGGCGTTTTACCTTGGTGCGAGCAAGGCTCAAGAGTGACGTATATTTTGCAGTTATCAGCTTTATGATTGATTTGATCTAATGCATTAATTTCTGCGTGANCTTCACCATACTGATGGTGGTAGTCTTGAGCAATAATATTATTATCTCGAGTGATTACACAACCAACCATAGGATTAGCTCCCACAGTGCCTCGACCCAGCTTGGAAAGTTTGAGTGCAAGAGCCATACATTCTGTATCTTGTTGATTGAAAGCCATTATAATAAATGCAAATAAATTTATTATCATTTTACGCGGGAGAGCGGAGTGGATGAACAGAAAAAACAAGCACTAAAAGTTGCCCTAGGACAAATTGAAAAACAGTTTGGTAAGGGTTCAGTTATGTTTCTTGGCGATGAGGAAGCTAGAACTGACATTGAAGCTGTATCAACTGGAAGTTTGAGTCTTGATATAGCGCTCGGAATTGGCGGTCTTCCTAAAGGTCGAGTTATTGAGATTTACGGTCCTGAGTCATCTGGAAAGACAACAATGACATTGCATGTTATTGCAGAAATGCAAAAAATTGGTGGAACAGCGGCATTTATCGATGCTGAACATGCTTTAGACCCATCTTATGCAAGAAAACTAGGTGTTAATACTGACGATCTTCTAATTTCTCAGCCTGATACTGGGGAACAAGCTCTGGAAATTACTGACATGCTTGTCAGGTCAGGAAGTGTAGATATTGTGGTCATTGATTCAGTTGCAGCATTAACACCTAAGGCTGAAATTGAGGGTGAAATGGGTGCCTCTCATATGGGATTGCAAGCAAGGTTAATGTCACAGGCATTAAGAAAGCTGACGTCAAACATTAAACGAACTAACACGATGGTCATCTTTATTAATCAGCTCCGAATGAAAATTGGTGTTATGTTTGGTAATCCTGAGACCACTACTGGAGGAAATGCACTCAAGTTTTACGCCTCAGTAAGATTAGATATTCGTAGAATAGGGGCCATCAAGAAAGGTGATGAAATTCTTGGTAATGAAACCCGAGTCAAAGTTCTCAAAAATAAAGTTGCTCCTCCTTTTAAGAAGGCAGAATTCCAAATTTTATATAATCAAGGAATTTCTCGAGAGAGTGAGATTATTGATTTAGGAGTAGAGCTTGGATTTGTTGAAAAAGCAGGTGCATGGTATAGCGTTGATGGTGAGCGAATTGGCCAAGGTAAAGACAATGCTCGTGAGTACCTTAAAGANCATACAGNCATGAGTCAAGGACTTGAAGTAAAAATTCGTGAAAAACTGATGAGTAGCGATAATGACGACGGCGAATCAACTGAGTAAATGCTACTCGGCTGCATTAAAAATGTTAATGAGGCGTGAGCACTCTAAATTAGAATTATTTCAAAAACTTGAACTTAAGGACTATGATGATGACATCATTAATAGTACCATTTCTAAATTAGCTGAACAAAATTACCAAAGTGATAATCGATTTGCTGAAGCCTTTATAGTTATGCGCTTTAACCAAGGTAAGGGGCCTATTAAAATAGCTTCAGAGCTAAAAATGAGGGGTATCAGTTCTTATGATTTATCTGATTTTGATTGGTTTAAGTCAGCTAAAGAAATAAGAAAAAAAAAATTTGGAGATAGTTCCTCTATAGATTTTAAAGAGCAGGCGAAACAAAAGCGATTTTTACAATCAAGAGGTTTTAGCCTCGACCAGATAAATAAAGCATTCTAAAATTCTAAAAATTTATATATTTTATCAATGAAATTTGAACTCATAAACACGAATGATAAGGCGCGCCTCGGTAAGCTCACTTTTGATCGAGGCGAGGTCAATACGCCTGCTTTCATGCCTGTAGGTACGTATGGTGCCGTTAAAGCAATGACAGTAGAGGAAGTAAAGGAGTTAGGGGCTGAAATTATTTTAGGCAATACTTTTCATCTATCTATTACCCCATCGACAGAAGTCATTGAGGCTCATGGAGNCCTTCATGACTTTATGAATTGGCAAGGGCCAATATTGACTGATTCAGGTGGGTTTCAGGTTTTTAGTNTGGGAAAAATGCGAAAAATAACTGAAGAAGGTGTTGCATTTCGTTCCCCTAAAGATGGATCATCAATTTTTATGGGTCCTGAAGAGTCAATGCAAATACAACATAAACTAGGCTCAGATATTGTCATGATATTCGATGATTGTACTGCCTATCCAGCAGAGAAAAATATTGTTGATCAGTCTATGCAGCTCTCCTTAAGATGGGCAAAGCGCTCCTTAATTGAACATAAAAGACTTAAAAATAAAAATGCTCTTTTTGGAATTGTTCAAGGTGGAATGCATAGAGAATTGCGAGTTCAGTCTGCTGAGTCTTTAATTGAAATGGGTTTTAATGGTTATGCCATAGGAGGACTTTCTGTTGGTGAGCCCAAAGAAGAAATGATGGAAGTTCTGAGTTATTTGCCAGAGCATATGCCTACTGATAAACCAAGATATCTGATGGGTGTTGGAACACCATTAGATTTAGTAGAGGGTGTTGCATCAGGTGTGGATATGTTTGACTGCGTCATGCCATCTCGAAATGCAAGAAACGGTTACTTGTTTACCTCTGAGGGCGTTGTAAAAATTCGTAATGCAAAATACAAAAAAGACACCAACCCACTTGACCCAAATTGCGGTTGTTCGACTTGCAGAAATTACTCAAGATCGTATCTTCATCACCTTCAAAAAACTAACGAAATTTTAGGCTCCCGTCTAAATACACTCCATAACCTTTTCTACTATCAAGAATTAATGCAGTCAATTAGAAGCGCAATTAAAACAAATACATTTTCTAGTTTTAGGAAAATTTTTTTAGCATCTCAAGCTAATTAAGCAACTTACTATAGTTTTTAAGAATCAACTGGGTTCTTAATAAAGTACTCATCTAAAAGTGCTCTAGCTAATGGTGCAGCTTTTGAGCTACCACTGCCAGCATTTTCAACGATAATTGCTATTGCCACTTGTGGATTTTCTATGGGTGCATAACCTGTAAAAAGAGCATGATCTCTTAATTTTTCGTCAATATTATCGGCAATATATTTCTCTTCTGGATCAAGGCCAAAGACTTGCGCTGTTCCTGTTTTTCCAGCAAGTGTATATTTGAGTTTATTGTTCAATCTCTTTGCTGTGCCTAGTTTGCCATAGACCGTCTGTTTCATTGCATGTTCAATTAAATCCCAATTACTAATATCTTTAATAGGTATCTGTTTTGACTGTCTGAGACTCATGATAAGATTCTCCATTTTTGGATTGAGTGTGCATTAGAACTCTTGGCGTATGCAGTTGACCTTTGTTTGCTATTGCACCTGTTGCTAATGCTAACTGAATTGGGCTTGCTGTCATAAAACCCTGGCCTATTCCAGTGATCAGAGTTTCTCCTCGATACCATGGCTCATCTTTGTTTATTTTTTTCCACTCTCTTGATGGCAGAATTCCTCCCAACTCACCTGGAATATCAACACCCGTTTTCTTGCCAAATTGAAAGAGTGAAAGGCTATCATGTATTTGGTCAATTCCCATTTTATAAGCCAAGTCATAAAAAAAGACATCACAAGATTGAGCGATTGCCTCGATCGTGTCAACGCGACCATGGCCAGTTCTTTTCCAGTCATTGAACTTTCTAGAATAATTCGTGAGCTTATAAAAACCTGGGCAAAAAGTCGTGTGCTTTACGGTTATGTTTTTTTGTTCAAGTCCAGCAAGTGCTACCATTGGTTTAATAGTCGATCCAGGTGGGTATAGACCCTTGGTGCTTCTATCAAAAAGAGGTAAATCTGTATTATTTTTTAACTCTTCATAGCGCTTGACTGAAATTCCATTGACAAACCAATTAGGGTCGAAAGAAGGAGTACTAACTAGACTAATAACTGACCCATCTTTAACATTAATAAGAGCAATGACGCCTCTACTATCACCCAGAAGGGATTCTGCTTTTATTTGTAAATCAATATCTATATTTAGGTAGACATCTTGACCAGGGATAGAAGGAGTAATTACTTTGGAATCAACAATCCTTCCTGCAACATTTCTTTCAATCTGTTTAATGCCTGATTGACCATGAAGAAGGTTTTCATATTGTTTTTCAATGCCAATCTTTCCTACACAATCTTTCCTACAAAATCTGTACCAGCATAATTTATTTTGTCATACTTGTCTTTATCTTCCTTGCTCATAGCAGAGACATATCCAATAAGGTGTGAGCTAGTAGCGCCATAAGGATAAACGCGATGAAAGTATGGCTCAATTTCAACTCCTGGCATTTGGTTATTGACAAGAAATGATGAGGCAGAAGACT
>JGI26248J51725_1000731_pt1 | contig 11898 bp, 11 predicted proteins | sample SaaInlV_120m_DNA_2_FD_51725 | JGI IMG/M metagenome (IMG submission 51725) | reverse complement strand
CCATTGTGGTGTTTAATAAACGAACCATCCTGGTCAATGATATCGCCTTTTTCTTTAGGAAGGAAGGTCGTTAAGAATTCTGAAAATGGTCTTTCACCGATAAAACATATACCTGTTGAGTCTTTTTTATCTGCATTCCCAAATTGCTGATTCTTCGCAATTTCACGCACTTCTTTTTTATCAATTTCACCCAAAGGAAATAAGCTTTGTGAGAGTTGATCCTGGTTCAGTAAATGCAAAAAGTAACTTTGATCTTTGTTTCCATCAACTCCAGCTTTAAGGAAATATTTTCCATTTTCATTTGCAATTCTGGCGTAGTGGCCCGTGGCAATTTTATCTGCACCAAGGTCCTTTGCGTAGTCTAGAAAGGCTTTAAATTTGATCCTTTGGTTGCACAATACGTCAGGATTGGGGGTTCTACCTTTTTTATGTTCCGATAAAAAATGCTCAAAAACATCTTCCCAGTATTCGTGAGAAAAGTTGACTGTATGCAGCTTAATTCCCANTAAGTCAGCGACCTGCTGAGCATCTGCAAGATCTTCTGATGCACTGCAATATTCATCATCATCATCCTCATCCCAATTTTTCATAAATAAGGCCTCGACCTGAAAGCCTTGTTGAAGTAATAAGTATGCAGTGACTGACGAATCGACGCCGCCAGAAAGACCCACTATAATTTTCTTTTGAGAACTCATTTAGTTTTTGTCGTAAGCACTTACAATTTTTTTAACTAACTGGTGTCTTACGACGTCATGGGCACCGAAATGACAAAAAGCAATTTGATCAATATTTTGAAGAATTTTGATTGCGTCAGTTAGCCCAGATTGGCTTGGATTTGGTAAATCAATCTGAGTCACGTCACCTGTTATGACCATTTTTGAACCAAAACCCATCCTCGTTAAAAACATTTTCATTTGGGGTATTGTGGTGTTTTGAGCTTCATCAAGAATGATGTATGACTCGTTAAGTGTTCTGCCTCTCATGAACGCTAATGGGGCAACTTCTATGACATGTTTTCTATTAATTTATTGACTCTTTCAAAGCCAATAAACTCGTATAGAGCATCATAAATCGGTCGCAGGTATGGGTCCACTTTTTCACTCAGGTCGCCAGGTAGAAAGCCCAATTTTTCTCCAGCCTCGACTGCTGGTCTGACTAAAACTATTCTTTTTACATTTGAATTTTCAAGGGCCTCAACAGCTCTTGCAACAGCTAAATATGTCTTTCCTGTTCCTGCGGGTCCAATCGCAAAAACTGCATCATTTTCAATGATCGAGTTCACATATTTTTGTTGGTTGTCACTTCTAATATGTATATGCTTTTTACTGGTCTTTATTGTGACTGATTTTGCCTCTCCATTTGGACGGCTGAGTGATTTGATGCTGAGATCAATATCACTAAAATCAATCGTCTTCTTTTCGGACAGGATTAATAGCTCTTGAAGGACAGAAACGGCTTTGTCAGCATTGTCACCCTTAATATTAAAATCAGCCCCTTTATTAGAGATATCTACATCAAGATTAGTGGCTAAATTTTCTAGATTTTTATCTAAGCTTCCACAAATATTAACAAGCTGTTCAGAGCGCTTTATATTGAGAGTAAATTTCATGATTTATATTTTACTGAATTCCATTGAAAACAAATGTTAAGTTGCATGATTTTGCTTCATAATTAATTTATCATTTAACTTATGAATCTATCTAAAATTCTCTTAAAGCTCTTAGTTGTAATTTTAATTTATACTCCTTTTAGTTCACATGCTCTAGAGAATGACTGCGTTCTTCTTGTGTATCATCGTTTCTCTGATGATGGACCTAAGTCAACAAGCACCTCACCAGAGATCTTTAAGCAGCACCTAGAATACTTAAAAAATAATGATTACAGTGTTCTTCCATTAAAAAATGTAATCAGTAGTCTTCAGTCAAAAGAAAGCTTGCCACCCAATTGTATAAGTCTTACAGCGGACGATGGTTTTTTATCAATCTACACTGAAGCTTTTCCATTGTTAGTTGAATATCAATTTCCGATGTCAGTTTTTGTATCTACTAACCCTATTGATAAAAAATATGCATCTATGATGACTTGGAGTCAACTTCGTGAAATGGCACCTTTGGTCGATATTTATAACCATAGCGTTAATCATCTTCATTTAGTTAATCAGAGTGCTCAGATTATTGAAGATGAGATCCTTTCAGCCCAGGAGAGGATAGCGACTGAAATGAGCACAAATGATAAGTTTTTTGCTTATCCATATGGGGAGTTTGATGACTCGTCTTACTCGTACCTTAAGTCAGAGGGTTACATTGCCTTTGGACAGCAGTCCGGCGTTGCAAGTCAAACAAGTGACTTTTTAAATATACCTAGATTTTCAATGTCAGGTCCATATGCACAAATGAATAGTTTTTCTCTCAAAGTTAAAACACTAGCCATGCCGATTGAAAGCTCTGATCCGAGGTCAATGATTTTTTCAGGAGANCTGATGCCGNTATTGAATCTTAACTTCTCTCGAGAGCTGACCAGCTATGAAAAAAGTAATTTTTCTTGCTATGTCTCTGGTCAGGATNAGGCTAATCTTAAATGGGATGGTCTGCAGTCAGTAAGTATATGGCCAAATGAGCCTCTAGNAATTGGACGCAGCCGATATAACTGCACTATGCCCTATAAAGAGGCAGGGCGATATTATTGGTTTTCAAAGTTATGGCTAAGGCTCTGAATTGTCTACTAAACTAGCCTGAAGAGAGTTCCCAATTCCATCGAGAATCTTGACTGTTACTATCTTTCCAATGAGATCATTGCTTCCAGCAAAGTGAGCAGTTCTCATATTTTCAGTTCTAGCGGATAAGGTCCCACCTTTTTTTGAAGCACCTTCAACTAAAACTTGTTGAAGACTCCCAATCATGGATTTAGAAATCTCTTCAGTGTTAGCATTCAGCCTATCTTGAATAATTGCAAGTCTTTGTTTTTTTATTTCTGGGCTTACATCATCTGGCATACTTGAGGCTATGGTGCCAGGTCTTTTAGAGTAGATAAAACTGAAAGATTTATCAAAGCCAATTTCATCAATTAAGCTGACAGTATCGTTAAAGTCCTTTTCTGTTTCACCAGGAAAACCAATTATAAAATCTGAAGAAATAGATATATCAGGTCTAATCTTCTTTAAATTTCTTATCTTAGATTTATACTCAATTGCAGTGTGTCCTCTTTTCATTAACCCTAGTATTTTGTCTGAGCCACTTTGAACTGGAAGATGAAGATGAGANACCAGTTCTGGCACTTCGGCGTATGCATCAATCAGTCGATTACTGAACTCTACAGGGTGTGACGTGGTATATCTTATTCNCTCGATACCGGTAATTTGGGCAACGATTGCAATTAAAAGAGCTAAATCCGCAATTTCTCCATCATCCATTAAGCCTCTATAGGAGTTGACATTTTGCCCTAAAAGATTCACTTCTTTAACGCCCTGATTCGCTAGTATTTCGACTTCTTGAATTACATCATTGAATGGCCTAGATATCTCTTCACCTCTTGTGTAGGGGACGACACAAAATGTGCAGTATTTNCTGCATCCTTCCATAATCGAAACAAAAGCAGAAGCACCATCACTGTGAGGCTCAGGCAAGTGGTCAAATTTTTCAATTTCAGGGAAAGAAATATCAATACTTATTTCATTTTCATTGAGTGCTTCATTCAGCATATTTGGAAGTCGATGAAGAGTTTGTGGTCCAAATATCATATCAACGTATGGAGCCCTTTTGAGAATGAGATCACCTTCTTGCGAAGCAACACAGCCACCGACTCCAATCACTAAGTTTGGATTTTTTTCTTTAAGTTTTCTCCAGCGACCTAATTGGTGAAATAGCTTATCTTCAGCTTTTTCGCGAATAGAGCAGGTGTTTATTAATAAAACGTCAGCTTCGCTGATATCTTCAGTTAGATCTAAGCCATGGGATGCTTTAAGGACGTCACTCATTTTATTAGAATCATACTCATTCATTTGACACCCAAAAGTGCGAATATGAAGCTTGGAGATGGTCATTTATGCTTTCTGAATGTGTAAAGTTTGAGTGGGGTATGCAATCTCAGCTCCATGATCAGCAATGATGTGTGCTATATCAAGGAGTAACTTTCCTTTAAATTTCTTAAATTCGCCTGCATCTGTAAGAGAGCTGGATGCCCAAATAACAAAGTCTAGTGATGACGCATTAAATAAATCAAAATTAACTCGACAAGGTAGGTCATTATCAATGTTTTCGCTATTCGTTAATAGCTCTTCTACTTTTTTGATGATGCTCTCCATTTGTGCAATGTCGTCATATCTAATTCCAATAACTTCATGTATTTGTCTATTGGTCATCCTCGATGGAGTTTCAATTGGGATTGTCGCAAAGATCGAGTTTGGAACGTAGACGGGATTTTTAGTGAACGTTCTAATTCGTGTCATCCTCCAGCCAATTTTCTCTACAACGCCTTCGATACTTTTGTCAGTTGTTCGAATCCAGTCACCAGTTGAGAATGGCTTATCCATTTGAATCATGAGGCCACCAAAAACATTCGCAAGCATATCTTTTGCTGCAAAGCCAACAACGATTCCACCAACACCACCCAGGGTAAGAATGGAAGAGACCGCATAACCATAAAATTGGGCAACACCAAGGATGATAGCAAATACAAAAAGAATCTTAACTAAGCGGGTAAAGAGTCGAATAGAGTCTTTGTCAACACTTCCTTCAGATTCTAAAAGATAGTTTTCAACGCTTGAGATTAATCTTAAGATTCCCCAAGTTAAAATAAATACTGGCGCAATAGCGATATAGCCGACAATATCATTTAATGATTGAATCTCAGATGTTAGCTCTTTTAGAGAAAAATATAGCCAACCATACCAAATGAGAAGTTTAAGGGGCGCTGAAATAGCACCAATTAAATAATCATCAATTTGGGTTTTGGTACTACCAGAGTGTTTGGTAATTTGTTTTAAAATACTACCTAAAACAACATGCGTAATAATCGTAATGACCAGAAGAACTGCAATGGTTTGAATTGGGCTTATATTTTGGATAAAGTCATTCATCAGAGGTATTTTAATGGATTAATAGGTTCTTCGTATTTTTTCATTTCGAAATAAAAAGGTTTGTCACCAGTTAATGCAATTAACTGACCCTTTTCAATGGTGTCACCCTCACTCACAAGCAGCTCTTGATTTTGGTTGTAGATGCTATAAAAACCATAAGAGTGTTTAATTATGACCATCTTTCCATAACTAGCCATCCTGTCTCCACTGTATACCACTTCACCTTTTCTTACTGCCCTGACTTCTTGACCTGAGCTATTATTATAAGTCAGACCAAAATGACCGTCCTTCTCTGAATAGTTTTTAAGAATTGATGCGTCAACTGGCAATGACCAGTTCTTTTTAATATTTGTTTTGCTTGATTTGGATGAAGTTTTTGAACTTTTTACATCAATTACATTGAATGATTTTTCTTCAACAGTAACTTGCCCAGGCTGGTTCGTTAGGCAGCCTGATAGAAAAATTAATAAGAGAAGATTTATTAGTTTAGTATTCATACCATAGAAATAAAGCAATAGCGATAATCAGAAAATACCCTAGCCAGTCGATATACTTATTTAACCACGCATCAGCCATTTTTCCAAATTTTCTTACTAGAAAAGAAATTAAAAAGTATCTCGCACCTCTAGCAATTAAAGAAAATACGATAAAGGGAAATAAAGCCATCGACATCATTCCAGCCGCAATTGTAAAAACTTTATAAGGGATTGGACTAAAACCTGCAATNAGGATTATATAAATGCCGTAAGTTTGGAAGTAAATTTGTGCAGTATTGAACTTTGACTCGTAACCTAAATTAACCAATATAGGCAAAATATAATTTTCAGCTTGTACTCCAATGAAGTACCCTAAAATTGCACCCAAAACAGAGGCAAAAGTACAAANAGCGGCAAAATAGAATGCCTTTGACCTATTTCTCAAGGACATTGATGCCAACAATAAATCTTGAAGTGGCAGTGGAAGAATGATGGACTCTAAAAAGCTTATGATAGAGAGCCATAAAATGGCAAACCTACTGGATGACCAAACTAAGACTTTATTATAAATTGAGTGAAAAGGCCTCATTAGTTTCAATAAAACTATTTTTTTAGCATTGGAAAGCCTAGTCTTTCTCTTGAGTCATAATATTCCTTTGCAACCTTTTGACTCATAGATCTTACTCTTCGAATGAATCTTGCTCTGTCAGTTACACTGATTGCTTTTCTTGCATCAAGAAGATTAAAAATGTGAGACGCCTTCATAGTTTGTTCGTATGCAGGGAAAGGAAGATTTTCCTCAATAAGTTTTAAATTCATAGCCTCAGCTTCATCAAACTGCCTGAAAAGAACTTCAGTATCTGCAATCTCGAAGTTATATTTTGACTGCTCAACTTCATTTTGATGAAATACATCACCATAGGTAAGCCCCTCTGTCCAAATTAGATCATAAACGCTATCAACGCCTTGCAAATACATTGCTAGTCTCTCAAGACCATAAGTCAGCTCTCCTGAAATAGGTTTGCATGAGAGTCCACCTACTTGCTGGAAGTAAGTAAACTGACTCACTTCCATTCCATTTAGCCAGACTTCCCATCCAAGACCCCAGGCCCCTAGTGTGGGCGATTCCCAGTTGTCCTCTACAAATCTAACATCATGCATTTTTAAATCAATGCCGATTGCTGTGAGTGAGTCGAGGTATAAGTCTTGAATATCATCAGGCGATGGCTTTAATAAAACTTGGAATTGATAATAGTGTTGAAGACGATTAGGGTTTTCACCATAACGACCATCCCCGGGTCTTCTTGAGGGCTGAACATAAGCTGCTTTCCAGGGCTCGGGTCCAATTGATCTTAGAAAGGTTGCAGGATGAAAAGTTCCTGCACCAACCTCCATATCAAATGGCTGAGTAATTGCGCAGCCTTTTTCAGCCCAATAACTCTGTAACTTGAGGATTAAATTCTGAAATGATTTGCTTGTGTCGAGGTCTAAGTTAGACATTGAAATTCAACTAAGAAATAACAAAAATTTTACCTCACCACAAAGTTTTGAGGGTTTACATTTAAATTTTAAAAAAAATGCGGGATAAACCCGCATTTTTTAATAATCACAAAAAAATCTTAGTACTTATAGGCCTCTGGTTTAAAAGGGCCTTCCTTAGGCGTATTGATGTATTTTGCTTGCGTATCCGTTAAGACAGTCATAACACCACCGAAGCCACCTACCATTCCAGCCGCTACTTCTTCGTCAAGTTTCTTGGGGAGAAGCTCGACAGTAACATTAGCAGGTTTCTGGTCTTTTGGTAAGTCAGCAAATTTATTACTATAAAGATGCATTTGTGCTAAAACTTGGTTTGCAAATGAGCCATCCATAATTCTAGAAGGGTGTCCAGTTGCATTTCCTAAATTAACTAAACGACCTTCTGAAAGAAGAATTAAGTAATCATTTTTATCATCAGAGCGATAGATGCGATGAACTTGCGCTTTCACTTCATCCCATTTCCAATTTTTACGCATGTACGCTGTATCAATTTCATTATCAAAGTGACCAATATTGCACACTACAGAGCCTGCTTTGAGGCATTGAAGCATTGAAGCATCGCAAACATTAGTATTTCCAGTCGTTGTGACAATTAAATCAGTGTTGGCTAGTAAATCTTTATTGATACAATCTACAGAACCAGTATTGATTCCATCAATATAAGGTGAAACCACTTCAAAGCCATCCATGCACGCCTGGAAAGCACATATAGGATCAATTTCAGAAATTTTAACAATCATTCCTTCTTGACGAAGTGACATAGCAGATCCTTTGCCAACATCGCCATAACCAATCAATAAGGCCTTCTTGCCTGACATAAGCATATCTGTACCTCGCTTAATAGCATCATTAAGAGAGTGCCTACAACCATACTTGTTATCATTTTTTGCCTTAGTAACAGCATCGTTTACATTGATAGCAGGAACTTTAAGTTCACCACTCTCAATCATCTCTAAAAGGCGATGAACACCCGTTGTTGTTTCTTCACTGATGCCATGAATTTTATCGAGCATTTCTGGATACTTATCATGGACCATGCCCGTTAGATCACCGCCATCATCAAGAATCATGTTGGCATCCCATGGCTTACCGTTATGAAGAATAGTTTGCTCAATGCACCACAAGAACTCTTCTTCAGTCTCACCTTTCCAGGCAAATACAGGAATATTTCTTGCTGCCATAGCAGAAGCAGCATGATCCTGTGTCGAAAAAATATTGCAAGATGACCAACGAATTTCAGCTCCAAGATCAATTAATGTTTCCATTAGGACCGCAGTTTGGATTGTCATATGAATACAGCCCATAATTCTTGCGCCTTGAAGAGGCTGCTCTTTGCTGTACTTTTCTCTAAGAGCCATTAATGCAGGCATTTCAGCTTCTGCAAGCTCAATTTCTTTACGACCAAAATCTGCTAAATTAATATCAGCTACTTTGTAGTCAAGGTTGAGATCGGCTACTTTAAAGCCACTATTATCTATTGTAGAATCGCTCATTTTATTTCCCGTTAAGTTAAAAAAATGAGCGTCGTTTTGATTACCAAGCCTGATTGAAAAAATATTTTCAATGCAACGCCCCTTGGCACGAGACGTATTATACCAAAAACATATAAAAAAGAAACTATTTTAGTAAATCTGCTCTATCAGTTTTCTCCCAGCTAATTGAGTCTTCTTTTCTCCCAAAGTGACCATAACTCGCAGTCTGCTGATAAATTGGACGTTTTAAATCTAGCATTGCAATTAAACCTTTAGGGCGAAGATCAAAATGCTCTCTAATAAGAGCAACAATTTCATGATTTGGTAGCTCTCCAGTTCCAAATGTGTCAACACTTATACTCGTTGGTTCAGCAACTCCAATTGCATACGAAACTTGAATTTCACAGCGCTTAGCGATGCCAGCTGCCACAAGATTTTTAGCAACATAACGTGTAGCATAGGCAGCACTTCTATCTACTTTTGAAGGATCTTTGCCTGAAAAAGCACCACCGCCATGTCTAGCCATACCGCCGTATGTATCAACTATAATTTTTCTTCCAGTTAGTCCAGCATCACCAACCGGACCTCCAATTTCAAAATTTCCTGTTGGGTTTATGTGATATTGCGTATCGCTTGTAAGCCACTTTTCAGGAAGGATTGGCTTAATAATATTTTCTAAAACACTCTCTCTAAGCTCCTCAAGTGAGATGTCTCCATCGTGCTGAGTAGATAAAACTACAGCGTCAATACCTACAATTTGATTACCCTCATAGATGCAAGAGACTTGAGATTTAGCGTCTGGACGAAGCCAAGGTATCGAGCCATCTAGCATTAAATCTGCTTGCTGCCTGACTAATTGATGTGACAGCATAATGGGGGCTGGCATTAGCTCTTCTGTTGAATTTTCTGCATAACCAAACATAAGACCTTGGTCACCTGCGCCTTGTTCATGACTATCACTTTCGGTGACACCCATTGAAATATCTTGAGACTGCCTGCCAAGCAAATTCGTAACTGAACATGTTTCACCATTGAATCCATACTCCTCTTGGTTATAACCAATTCCAAGAATTGTTTTTCTGACTATAGATTCATAATCTATATTAGCATCAGTTGTAATTTCTCCAGCTAAAACGACTTGATTGTCTTTGACAAGTGTCTCTACAGCAACTCTAGAGTTAGGATCTTGATTAAGTGCAGCATCAAGAATGGCATCAGAAATTTGGTCACAAACTTTATCGGGGTGGCCAGCAGAAACAGATTCAGAAGTAAATATCATAATAAAATCCTATAAAATTATTTAATACTAAAGATGGATTTCATGAAATAGAGGCCAGCTTTAGCTTGTTTTAGTCACATAATGCGACAACGCTAGCAATCGGAACAAATCAGCGTTAGTTAATTATAATCTTTAACTTGGAGAAGTAAAGTCTATTCCAGACTTATTTTTAATGATAGTGCACTTAAAAAAGGCGTTATAAGTAAGCTTAGAATTAAGATAAATCCTAGAAAATATAGCTGACCATCAATTGGAAGATTAGATTGAGATTGAGATACTGCGCTTGTTGCAAAAATCAAAATCGGTATGAAAAGGGGGAGAATTAATAGAGATAACAGCATTCCTGAGTTTTTAATGCCAACAACCAGGGAGGCTCCAATTGAGCCAATCAGACTTAGACATGGCGTAGCTATAATTAAAGTCAAAACGAGAATATAGATGCCTTCAGTATTTATAAAGAGTGCCATTCCAAGAAAAGGAGACAAAATGATTATTGGAAGCCCTGAAAGCATCCAATGAGCTAAAGTTTTAGCCAGTAAGATTAAAGGCAATGAGTGGTGAGAAATAACCATTTGCTCTAGAACCCCACTATCATAGTCATAGTGAAATAATGAATTGAGAGATAATAGAACTGAAAGCATTGTTATAACCCAAATTATTCCAGGTGCAATGCTTGATAAAGTTTGCGCTTCTGGACTAATTGCAATCGGAAATAAAGAGATTGAGATTACAAAAAACATAAGAGGGTTCAAGAAACTTGACGGATTTCTCAAGGCCATTTTAAGATCCCTTGTCATTGTTTGCACGAAGATGTTCAAAGAGAAATCTCCTTCATGTTTTTAATATTACATTCCTGGTGCGTAGTTAGGATGCAGATGCCGCCAGAGTTGCAATGATCCTCAACTCTAGTTTCAATTATTTTGATTGCCTTTGAGTCAAGTGCTGAAAAAGGCTCATCTAAAAGCCATACTTTGGATTGAGTAATGAATAAAAGAGAAAGTGCGATTCTTTTTTTCTGACCAGCTGACAGCTTGCCTACAAGCTCATTTTCAAATTTTTCTAAGCCAACCTTTTTAAGGGCATCAGAAAAATCTAAATCAAGATTATCATTTCCGAGGCGCATTGTATANTTTAAATTTTCTAAACAGCTTAACTCTGGACTAAGAGCGGCCAAATGACCTAGATAAAGAAAATCAAGATTGTATCTCTCACTATTAATTTTAGTNTCATCATAATCAATTGAGCCTGTCTCAAATGAACTAAGACCGGCAAGTATTTTCATTAATGAGGTCTTGCCTGAACCATTTGGACCAGAGACTTTTAATACTTCTCCAGAATTTAACTCAAACGATAAATTTTCAAAGAGGAGTTTGTAGCCCCTTTGGCAGCTTAAGTTATTTACTATTAGTTTTGACATTCGTTTATTTTAGTTGATAAGCTAAATAAACACTGAAAAATCTAGNTATCAAAAAAAATAACTAAAGGAGTTACTTATCGTTTGATAAGCTTTCCAGTCCACTTTTATCAATTTCAGTCAAAAGGTTGTCTTTAAAAATCAATCTTAAGCGGTACTGTATTTCAATTTCTCCTTCAATCGAAGAATGATTNATATAGTCCCATTGATATTGGTGAAATGGGTCAATAATACTAGGCGAGCCAATTAGATTCATGACACTCTCTTTTGACATTCCTAATTGAAGCTTATTGACTTCACTCATATCTAAAACTGAACCCTGCATAATGGTTGGCTTATAGACATCAATTGAAGGCANCTTTGGCTTTGCCCAGCTAGGCAACGAAAGCTTAGGCATCTTTGGAAGCTCTGGCATAGAAAGCTTAGGCATCTTTGGAAGTTCGGGGGTTTTAGGAAGAGAGTTAGAACAACCAGTAACCATCAAAGCGATAAGCAAAATAAAAGTTAATTTCTTCATAGCTATAAACATATAAAATATAAAGTAGATTTTACCTTAAGGATTTTTTAATGGATGCTGAAGATTTAAAAAGTGCTGGTCTAAAAGTTACCCTGCCAAGACTTAAAATTTTAGAGGTCTTAGAGAA
>JGI26248J51725_1000669_pt1 | contig 12481 bp, 10 predicted proteins | sample SaaInlV_120m_DNA_2_FD_51725 | JGI IMG/M metagenome (IMG submission 51725) | reverse complement strand
GTTCAAAGCACATGTGGCCTTCTATATTGAAAGGGATTATTGCGGCGTGGTAATCAACGATGAGGACCACAGTAACCCGAGCACATTGGTTGACCTGATAAGTTTTGATGAACTCTTAATGCTAAATAGATGGATTACCGATCGGAGCAAACCAAAGACCCTGCGCCACAAATGGACCTCGGACAAGTAGTTATTTAACCGCCACTCCAATATCTAGAATTTTGGCATTTTGAAGAATACCCATAACCTTAATGACATTGCCATATGGCAAGTTCTTATCTGCTCTTATAACTGCCGAGCTAGTTTTACTTAATGAAATTTTCGAAAGCGCTGACTCAAATTCTTCAAGGGTTACCTTTTCCCCATTCAGAAATATCTGTTTATCCACAGTCAACTCGACCTTAACTGGTTCCTTAACCTTGCTTGGCACCGATGACTTTGAGGAAGGTAAAGAAATATCCATCTGTCGTTTAAAGTCAACAAATACTGTCGATACCATAAAAAATATAAGCAAGAGAAACACCACATCGACAAGTGGCGTCAAGTCAAACGAAAAATTTTCATCATTTTCACTTCGAAAACGCATTGAATCTACTCATTAAGGAAAGTTATACATTGCTTCTTTCTTCTCTCTTTGCCTTCTTAGGTTTACTTGCCTTTTCCCACAATCGTTCATTCTTCTTTTTCTCACGCATGGCCTTGAAGGAAAGTTCTTCAATAAGCTGAAAAGAAATTTCTTCCATTTCAAAAACATAGCGATCAATTTTCGCTCGAAAATAATGATATAAAACCAAAGCTGGGATCCCCACTATCATGCCCGCTGCCGTGGTAATCAAAGCCTCTGAAATACCACTGGCAACCAACCCCGGATTTCCTGTCCCACTTTGTGAAATGACATCAAAAGCCTTAATCATTCCAAACACAGTGCCTAATAGGCCCATCATAGGAGTGATATTTGCTATAGCACCTAAAGCGCGTAAATTGGAATTCAGCAGGGAAGCTTCATGCTGTCCTGCACCTTCAATCGCCCGCTCTATTTCATCTACCTTCTCCCCAAACCTTAATAAACCAGTTTTGAGAATACGCGCTAACGAAGTGTCATGAGAAGCGCATAACTGCAACCCCAGTTGGACATCATCCCAGTTCCAATGCGAACGGAACTGATCAAGAAACGCAGCGTTAATAATATTCTTGCGTCGTAAACTATAGGCTCTTTCTAGTCCAATTCCGACCATAAGAATCGAACAAAAAATTATGGGATACATCATCAATCCTCCCTTTTCTACAAAAGACAGAATTTTTAAGCTTGAACTAGAGTTAACTATTTCAGCAGCATACAAAACTGAAGAAAAACCAAACACCACTATAATCACCACAAAGGCTATAAATTTTATTTTTGGGGTCAAATCCCTACCTAGTTTAATTTTTAAGCTATAGTGAACCCGCATTGTCAACTCAGTAAATCTAACAACCAACCTGTGCTTATAGCATAATTAAAGTCTGAATATAAGACACGGACAAAAACATTCACTTCAAAAGACTTTGGTGTATATTGTCGTAACAATTTGCTAATCTGGTTATTCTATATATAAAATGATCGTTAAAAATTTTTCGACAATTAACATACGCCCACCTATTGCCATAAGTATTATTGCTGGTCTTTTAACAATTTGTTCCTGCTCGCTCTTCACCAGTGAAATCGTACCCGATTCACCTAAAGAAATACTTAAAGAGGGAACCAAAGCAATTAAACTAGGTCAAAACCTCCGAGCAAGAACCCTGTTCACACAACTCATTGAAGATTTTCCTGACAGCAAGGAACGATCGAAAGCGCTACTGCTTCTAGCTAGATCTCATTATAGTATTGAGGAGTATGAGGAAGCAAAGTTTCACTTTCAAAAGTTTATTAGCTTACATCCCAAGCATAAAAATATCGACCGTGCCTACTTTTATAAAGCCATGTCGGACTATCAACGTATAGATATTTCCTCAAGAGATCAGACTTCAACAAAAGATGCGCGTGACGGATTCCAACAATTAATTGATCGGTTTCCCAATAGCCAGTACCTGAGACAGGCTAAACAAAAAAGAAATGAGTGCGATTTTAATTCAGCAAAAAATGTTTTCGAGGTCGGAAAATTCTATTACCGTACAGGGGCCTACATTTCAGCTATTGCCAGGTTCAAAAGTCTTCTGGTTGACCATTCAAAGCAAAAATTTTTTGATGAGGCCGCGTTCCTTATTGCAGAATCGTATTTCCATGAACAAAATTTCAAGGAAGCATCTTTACTTTACAAGAAGTTTTCCAGAGAATATCCTAGAAGTCGATTCATGCTTAAAGCAAAAAAGAGGCTTACAGCTTTACGTTAATTAAGATCACGATGCTGATGACCATTAAAACAAAGTACCAAAATCAAATGGGAAAAACTTAAACACATGTTCATGCCCAGACGCTTTAACTCGCTATATGAGTGAAATCAGTAAAATTAAACCGCTCTGACTCGCGAGGAAGAATACGAAATTGGTCATAAGATAGCGGAAGGTGACACGGCGGCGCTCCAAAAGGTAGCTCAATAAACTGGAAATATGTTGTGTCAATAGCTAATAATTACCGTTGACGTGGAAACTCCCTATAGAGTTTAATTGAAGAAGGAAACATCGGCACCATTCAAACTGCCATGAGATTTGACCCTTCATTGTGAAGTAAAGCTTATCAAGCTACCCTGTTTAGTGGATCAAACAGGGTGTAGTTCACTCTCTTGCCTCGTATGCGGGAGTAGTCAAACTACCTTTCAAACAAGCTTTTAAAATGCACCAAGTGCTAGGAATTTCTAAAATTCTAGTCCAGAATCTTGGCTAAGAACCAACACAACGCAATATAACTCGACGCCAAAACTATCTATGTATGAAAACAAAGAGGTTATGAGTCGCTATCGAAAAAAACTTTTCTTAGACACCCCACTCAAAAGTGGAGAAGACACCACCTACCTTGACCTACTAGAAAAACAAGATGCCATAACTCGTGATGAGCAAGTAATAAAATAAAAATTTAACTCTAAAGCTAGCTCGTTGTTGATGAACCTACCTGAACGCAAAAAAAATTTAAAGATGCGTTTGGGTTTGGATGAAGAAGCAATAAAATTAAAATAAATAGAGCGGAAAATTGGTGTGTCCCGCGAACCAATTCGCCAAATTAAAAAAAACCCAAAGAAGAATTAAAAAGAAAATCAAACTCTAGGACTTCTTTTGAACCTTTGAGTTAAAAACTTAAACGAATGCTAAGTACCTTATTTTAAATGCTAACAAATATTTACACATGGGTTTTTGCCTACGCTCTTGGTTCTATTCCATTTGGAGTTTTACTTGCCCGCATTCAAAACATTGATCTACGTGAGCACGGCAGTAAAAATATAGGAGCAACCAACGTCACTAGAATACTAGGAAAAAAAGCAGGGGCTTTAACTCTGTTGGGAGACACGCTTAAGGGATTACTAGGTGTAGCTATCGCCTCATGGGTCTCAAACGATCCTTTTACGATTGCCGGAGCAGGAATCATGGTTTTCCTTGGTCACCTATTTTCAGCTTTCTTGAATTTTAAAGGCGGAAGGGGTGTTGCTACAGGACTAGGTGTTCATTTGTATATAATGCCGATAGAAACGTTGGGGGCTGTGACAGTATTTATTTTCACCTTGTGGGTTTCAAAGTATGTTTCTCTCAGCTCTATTATTGCAGCGATAGCTTTATCAATATTTGGTGTATTTATCGAATCTCCGTTCTCGTACAAATATATGTCTTTAGGGATTGCCGTCCTAATAGTGTGTAAACACTACGAAAATATTCTCCGCATTGCCGCAGGAACAGAACCACGTTTCCTTAAAAAATAGAATTTGACAAACCTTTTAAGGAAAATATAATAAGATATCCTGTAAGCTCTTAATTAATCAGATATTCGCGGGAGTAACTCAGTGGTAGAGTGCAACCTTGCCAAGGTTGAAGTCGAGGGTTCGAACCCCTTCTCCCGCTCCACTTTTCCTCACTTTTGTTTTAAATTCATATTTTAGGCACCGTCGCCAAGTGGTAAGGCAGAGGTCTGCAAAACCTTTATCGGCGGTTCGAGTCCGCCCGGTGCCTCCATTTCCCTCAATTTATTACTGTTTAGACTACTGGTTATTCCTTACTAACAAGATCGATAGATGAATTCACTATTTGCCGAATTTGCAAAATTCATGTGGGGACCATGGCTTCTGATTCTCCTGTTAGGAACAGGGGTGTGGCTATCCATCTGTTTGAGGGGGATTCAAATCAGAAACCTGATTTACGCGGTCCGATTAACTTTCTCCAAAGAATGGGATGGCGAAGGGGACATTTCACACTTTGGATCGCTAATGACAGCCTTAGCAGCTACTGTTGGAATGGGAAATATTGCTGGCGTGAGCACTGCGGTAGCATTGGGAGGACCCGGAGCAATTTTTTGGATGTGGATAACCGGGTTGGTAGGAATGGCTACCAAATACTCTGAAGGTTTTTTAGCTGTTAAATATCGATATGTTAATGAGTATGGTGAAATATCTGGTGGTCCCATGTATTACCTTGAGCATGGTTTAGGACAAAAATGGCTTGGCACTTGCTTTGCTATTTTTGGAGCCTTAGCCGCATTTGGTATTGGTAATATGATTCAATCTAATACCACCGCTAAGGCTCTATCTGAGACACTGGGAACCAGTAATTTTTTGGTTGGAATTGTTCTAGCATTGTTAACAGGAATGGTAGTTGTTGGAGGAATAAAAAGAATCGCCGATGTCGCAAGTTATTTTGTACCTATAATGGTTTCAATTTATTTTATTGGGGCCTCCATTGTAATACTTAACAACTTATCTCACCTAGGCTCTGGAATAGCATTGATCTTTGAACATGCTTTCACGGGAACAGCTGCAACTGGGGGGTTTGTTGGAGCTACTCTAGCACAAACCATTCGCTTCGGTGTAGCACGTGGACTCTTTTCTAACGAGTCTGGAATGGGAAGTGCTCCTATTGCTGCGGCTGCAGCAAAAACTAACCATCCAGGGAAACAAGCTCTCGTTTCTATGACAGGAACCTTTTTAGACACACTGATTATTTGTTCTTACCGCACTAGCCTTAAGCTCTTCAGGGGTTTGGGTTTCAGGAGAAACAGGCGTCGCCTTAACTATTCAAGCTTTTTCAAGTGGTTTACCTGGAAACTGGGGGAATATAATCGTTAGTTCAAGCGCAGTTACTTTTGGCTTTTCTTCTATATTGGCGTGGGAATACTATGGGGAAAAGTGCTTTGAATACCTTTTTAAAGAAAAGTGGATTAGTCTTTACAGATATGCATGGGTACTTTTTGTATTTATGGGTGCACTCTTTGAATTAGAGATTGTATGGAACTTTTCTGACGCAATGAATGCACTGATGGCTATCCCAAACTTGATAGGGCTTCTGCTACTAGGCGGGATGCTGTCTAGGGAAACTCGGGATTTTGAAGAAGACATAAACAAGGGGATAGTCAATAAATTTAACTAACACCATCATGCTTTTCAACCCTATATAGCTGATAAGGAAAAAATCACAAGCCAGATAATACTAGTCAAATAGAGCTTCTACAAACGACCTTGGATCAAAAGGCTGCAGATCATCAACCTGTTCGCCAACACCTATAAACCGAACTGGTAATTTGAGCTCTCGAGCAATACTAAATAATACCCCTCCCTTAGCTGAGCCATCTAACTTCGTCATCACAATCCCGTTAACATCAAGCGCCTCGTTAAATAATCTCGCCTGAGATAAGCTATTCTGCCCTATAGAAGAGTCAAGGACCAGAAGGGTTTCATGCGGCGCCTCTTGGATAATTTTTTTAACAACACGCTTTATCTTCTTTAATTCTTCCATTAAATTCTTATTAGTTTGTAAACGCCCTGCTGTGTCAACAAAAACTCTATCGACTTTCTTTATTACCGCAGATTGAACGGCATCATATGCCACAGCAGATGGGTCAGCCCCGCTTTTTTGGCTCACACAGGGAACATCTATACGTTGAGCCCAAGCCTGCAATTGTTCGGTCGCTGCCGCGCGAAAAGTGTCGCCCGCTGCAAGCATAACCTGCTCTCCTTGCGCTTTATATCTAGCAGCCAGCTTACCTATGGTAGTTGTTTTTCCTGATCCATTAATTCCAATCACCATAACTACGCAAGGACATCCTGACGGATATGCTGTGTCTACTTGGACTCCCTCTAAAACATCCAAAAGCAGTTCTTTCAAAAGCTTTATAATTTTTTCTTTTTCGATACCTGGTGATTCACGTACTTCTTTTTTTAATGCCTCCATGATCCAAGTCATTGTGGGAACACCCATATCTGCTGACAATAGAACCTCTTCCAACTCTTGCCATAATTCAGGTCCTAATTCCATAGGGCCACTCACTACCCTAATAACTCCACTTGCAAAACTGTCACGTGTTTTCTTAAGGCCCAACTTTAGACGTGAAAAAAATCTACCTTCACTACCTTTTTCAGCTACATCTTTTTCTTTACCGCTCATAATTCGTTATCCTGATGCTTAGACACCAAGAGTTTAATTGAAATCTTTTATAAAATAGCCTGCCATACTTGCAAGCACTCAAAGTGATGTCAAGGAATGAAATCACTACCCCGAATTCATGCTAACCTTGACATATTAAGTTTCATCAAGCTCCCCACTCAAACTTCCATAAACATAAACAAACTAAAGCTTTAGAATTCATATTCTTAAAACAAGCCTGTTAAGTTTTATTTGATTTTAACCGCTATGAGACATAGACTTTAGTGGCCCAAGCGGTGGTGGCTTTTTGCTGACTCCCTACCGGTATAAAATTTGTGTTAGGCCTTGAAAGGGGATCCATCTTGCAACGATTAAGAAGTAAGAAGGTATTCCCTGTGTTATTTCAGGAATTCTCAAATCAGTGCAGGAAAATCCTAGTCAATAAATATTAACTCATATCCAAGCGAGGCTTTGATGAAGGTTGCTGTCTGTAATTCTGTTGGTATTGATGCTGATGGATATGCAATGATCCACTCCCCCAGTCGTTGGACCAACAGTACAAAGGATTTAAATATTTTCACCTACTACCCATGGGAACTGGCCTATTGTTCCTCTATACTTAAACGTGATACTGACCACGAGGTGAGATTTTTTGATGGGTGCTTAGATAAACTAGACCATAACACCTTTGTTGAAAAGGTAGCCGATTTCTGCCCAGATTATCTGATCATGGACTGTGCAACCCGGACGATCAATGCTGACAGCCGATTTGCAAAAGAACTCAAGAGAAGATTTGGAACAAAGTTTATCATCTGTGGACCACATGCCACCACCTTCCCCGAAGAAGTCAGCAAATATTCTGACTATGTAGTACTTCGCGAATACGAAATGACCGTCCTCGAAATTCTTCAAGGGAAAGACCCCAACGACATTCTAGGTTTGTATCCCAATGCCTTGCGTTCTCCCCTGGATGTAAACAAGCTGCCATTACCCGAAGACGATGACGTATCCAGACTGGCCTATGGAATACCTGGCGAACCTTCAAGCGAATACTTGGAGATTCAAGCCTATGCTTCACGTGGATGCCCATTGTCATGTAGCTTCTGTGTATGCGGGAATATTTCCTACGCGCATCCCAATTGGCGATCGAGAGATCCCCAAAGCGTCGTTTATGAATTGCAAACCCTCAGAGAAAAATACCCGCAATTGGAAGGTATCTTCTTTGACGAAGAAGTTCACAACGGCAGTAAAAAATATATGCTCGAGCTAACCAAAGCTATTCGACAAAATGGCCTTGATGACCTGAAATATGATGTCATGTGCGGGCAGTGGCCAATGGATGAGGAAGTACTCGATGCAATGAAAAGTGCTGGTTATTATATGATAAGACTTGGCATTGAAACTGCTGGAGAAAAAGCCGCACAGGGGATGGATTTAATAAAAAAGTTTAATGTCCCGCGCCTCAAACAACTCATGGAACACGGCACTAATATAGGGCTAAAATTTTACGGGACATTTACTTTTGGAGGTGAAGGCTCAACTGATGACTGCGACAAGAAAACTCTAGCGCTAATGAATGATCTCCTTGACAGCAATTATTGTGGAGGTTTCAACTTTCCATCAGCACACCACAACCTGGAACGCCGTTCTACAATCGCATGAAACAAAAAGGGTATCTGCGTAATGTTGATTGGAAACATTTTGATGGCGGCAACCATTGTGTAGTTGACAACCCACAATATCCAGCTGAGGTTGTTATGAAGAATTTTCGAGAAGCTGAGAAGCTATACGAAAAAGGGTTTAATAATCGTTATACATCTACGGCAAAAGATAATTTCAACTCAATTGAAATCAATTCAACACGCGAAATTCTTCTTTTTCGCACTGCCCGCATGAAACAAGTCAATGACATCCTAGGATCCCTACACGCACAATATCAAGATAGCCGAATCTCTGTACTAGGGCAAAATGCAGTAACAGGTGAGCTTAAATCAAATAATTATGTAGACGATGTATTTCTATATGGAGATGGGCACTTTAATAATGACCTATTTCCCCACCCCCTACTACAAGACCTATCAAAACGGAAGTATTCCTTAGGGGTCATTCCTTACCATAATATGTCTGGCAATGGATATGCTGATGTAAAAGCTATCGCGAGACGGATTGGAATCGAAAAAATGGTTGCAGTTAATATTGAGGGAAAGGTATTCGATTTGGAAAACCCGGGCGATCAGGGACGATCACACCTTCGGTAACGAACGAAGCGGCGCTTTGGCTCCGCTTCGGGGTATTTTTTAACAATAAATTAAAACTACGCTATTACTCATGGAAGATACCACCAGGCCTAAAAAAATTCTTCTTATCCGGTCTGCNGCCAACACGCTGAACACTACCATAAACTCTCTGAAAAACGAGTTNCCGAGTTCAAAAATCACTGTCCTTGCCCATGAGTCTGCTCGAAAAAACCTAGAAAACAATCCCAACATCGACGCTATGATCTCCGCTGGGACCATTAACCGCATGAGTCTTTTCAGTCTAGAAAATAAGGTGATTAGAAAAATTCGATCTGGCCAGTTTGATCTCGCAATAGCGCTCTACAATATTGATCATGGTATGGGATATTCCAATATCGATTTTTTGGCTTGGCTTTCTGGAGCAAAAAANATTCGAGGATATAATGTCCGAGGAACATTTATTGAATTCAACGGATGGGGAGTATTTAAAAAATNTTTTCTCGAAAAAACCTCCTTTACTTGGTTTTTTATAAATGCATTTACTACAATTATTCTATTTGTATTTATCACATTAGGGTTTTTATTTGAGTGGCCTATCCGTAAAATATTTACAGTTATTTCCTCCAAGAACCTCTTCCAAAAAAGGAAAAAGGCAGGTATTCCACAGCGCACTGAATCCTCAAGAATTCACGGCATTGCACCAGAAGTCCACCAAAAAGTTTAGCTCTGAGCCGAGAAGGAAACTTAAAAATGAATATTGTCATTGCTAATTCAGTCGGTGTCGACACCAACGGTTACCACATGGTGCACGTCCCATCACGATGGTCTCTGGGAGTAAAAAATCATACTAACTGTAGTTATTACCCTTGGGAATTAGCCTACACATCCTCGCTTTTAAAACGAGAAACTAATCATAAAGTTAAGTTTCTAGACGGGGTTCTAAACGCTTGGGATTTTGATACTTATATTCAACGATTGCGGGAAGAAAAACCGAACTGGTTGGTAATGGAAAGTTCGACTCGTACTATCAGAGAAGACTTACGCCTTGCAGAAGCAATTAAAAAAGAATTAAAAACAAAAGTAATTATGACTGGCCAACACCCTATGGCCAGCCCTGAAGAAGTGTTAAAGGTAGCCGATTTTGTGTGCATCGGAGAATATGAATTTGCAGTATTGGATCTTATCCGAGGTAAAAATCCAAAAACTATTCCCGGAGTTTACCCCAACTCAAGAGGCAAACTCCCTAATATTAACCTCTTACCATTTCCAGAGGATGATGATGTCCGTAGAATAGATTATCATGAACCAAACTGCCGCTTTAGACAAATTCAAATGTATGGATCTCGTGGATGCCCAAGACGCTGTAACTTTTGTGCCGCTGCAACGTTATACTATGACCAACTAAACTGGCGACCACGAAATATTGACAGCATAATTCAAGAAATCAAAGAATTAAAAGAAAAATACCCTGAAATGGAAGGAATTTTTTTTGACGAAGAAACGCACAATATTCAAAAAAATTTCAACATCCAACTTTCACAGGAAATCAAAAGGTCTGGACTCGACTATTTAAAATACGAAGCAATGTGTGAATATATTTCCCTTGACGAAGAAGCCCTCGTCGAAATGAAATCTGCTGGATACTATAAGATCCGCTTTGGTATCGAAACAGGAAGCGACCAAGTAGCAGAACAAATGACCCTTGGAAAAAAACACAACATTAAAAAATTACGATCAATTCTAAATTTTGGGAAAAATATAGGCATGCTGTTTTACGGGACTATAAGTGTTGGAGGACTTGGGTCGTCTCCTGAAGAAGACCAGAAAACGGTTGACCTTGTCTACGAACTAGCAAGTAATGGTTTGATGCAAGAAATACAAGTTTCTATCAACACACCTCAACCAGGAACCGATTTCTATAATAACTGTATTGAAAAAAATCTAATCAAGGCCCAGGTAACCAATGATAACTTTGATGGCAATGGGCATGTAGTGGTTGAATACCCTAATTACCGCGCTGAAGAAATCCAAAAAAAACAACAGGAAGCCTTAGATGCTTTTGATCGTGGTAAGGAAAAAGTTGACGCAAAGACCTTCATAGCGATTGCAAAAGAATCGTTCAAGTCTATCCCTCCAAACTCTACCGTCCTCGTATTAAGAAGCGCAAGACTATGGATGATTAAAAATATTATCACTGTGATGAATCAATATAGAAAATCCAACGTGGACCTACTAGGGAGCAACTCGATAGTAGAAGAATTCGAATCAATCTCAGGAATTGGTCGTACTTATAATTATGGTGATGGGTTTTTCTCTCTAGAAACTATCGAACCCCATTTAATGGAACAACTCAGAAGCAAAGCATACGAATACGTTCTTTTACCTATGGCCAACAATCACTTGGAAGGGTACCGCAATGTTTTAGATGTCGCTCGAATCATTGAACCGAAAGTTATCCTCGGGGTTTATCCCGAGGGAAATGTTTGCGTGATCAATAAAATAAAGGAAGGTCCTATGGCCCTGGTGTAAGAACTTTATCTCTTAGGTTTTTTAGATCATGCAGCCTGTTCAGCTTTAGAAATCGGTTGCACTGGATTATCGGGTTTAGGATCAACGATATTCCTTTTCAAAAGAATATTAACTAAATTCTTATCTCTACATGTAACGGCCATATCGATCAACCCGTCATGATCGAAATCACCCACAACAATTCCTTGCGGATGCTCATCCACAACGTGAGCAATGGGGGGCCACGTAAAGGTTCCGTCACCCCTCCCAAGGGAGACCGTTATTAAATCATCTGTTGAGTTAGACACCGCTAAATCAGCCCTACTGTCCCCGGTAAAATCAGCAACTGCTACAAATTTTGGGAAAGATCCGGAAGCAAAGTCTTTGAGGGTTGTGAACGTTTTATTTCTATTATTCCGGATTAAAGTCATTGCATGAAGAACATTGCTTGATGAAACAAGGTCGTCATAGCCATCATTATCGACATCTATATTCGCAAGTGTCAACGGCTGTCCACCTCCTTTAATAATATTTGAGAGTTCAAAAGTACCGTCCCCCATACCCCACAAAATCTGCACCCCAGTTTTACCCGATCCTGCTAATGCTACAGCAATATCAACAATCTTATTCTTATCATAATCACCTAAAACAATAGCTGTTGGCTGCCCTTTTACTTTAATTGGTATTGGATTCTTAAAGCGTCCCTTGCCCTTTCCCAAAAGAATCATCACCTTATGGTAACGCATGGTAACGGCAAGATCATTAATTCCGTCTCTATTAAAATCCCCTGATATCATATTAATGGGAATTTTCCCTGGCCTTAAAGTTATTCCTGTCTTCTTAAAGGTCCCAAACCTAGAATTAAAATAAATATTAATAGTCTGGTCTCTATAATTCAATACCGCTAGGTCGAGGTAACCATTATTATTAAAATCTGATGTGACAACACAAATAGGATCTTCACCTGTTTTCATAATTATCTGACTTTTAAATGTCCCATCACCATTCCCCTTAAAGTAGGATAGGGTGTTGTCTCCACTGTTGGTCACCACTAAATCTATTTCCCCATCCCGATTAAAATCATCAGAGATCATAAAAGAAGGTTCAGCGCCTGTTTCCATAACAAAATTAATAGTAAACAAACGAGGCATTTTTTTACGTATCTTACCTGAGTTAGGACAACCTACAATAGCCCAAGCCAG
>JGI26248J51725_1000647_pt1 | contig 12752 bp, 10 predicted proteins | sample SaaInlV_120m_DNA_2_FD_51725 | JGI IMG/M metagenome (IMG submission 51725) | reverse complement strand
AGAGTTAAAACTGTTCTTATTTCACAATGACCCTTGCGTATCTGACGAAATGACCTAGACCGTCACTTGTTTTCCCAGTTGTTAAGCGTTTAGCCACAAGCGTTTCATTCTGCTATCCGTTTGTGGATTGCAAATCGAGTGACTACTTGGGGTAGTAAAGATTTTTAAGAGAGACAGAGGGGTATCGAAGGGGCGCAAGCTTAGAGGGTAAGCCGATTTTTCTTAAGCCAGTTTTCTGAGTCAAATTGTTCTCTACGGAACTCTTCAAAATCAAGTTCATGCTTAGAAAGTTTACGTCCGTCAATGTACTGGGGTTTTTTAGGGTTCTTTTTTTTTGTCGTTTTTGGAGTAACTGGTTTTTCAAAAGTATCGTCCTGCTCTATATTTAATTCAAGCGATTCGGTGAGCACCTGCATTTTGAGCACCAAAACCATAAAACTTTGAGGGCATATATCATCGTTCTTTTGAATTTCATCAACTATTTTTCGGACTTTCCCTGAAGTCATAACAGCTTCCGTGATAGCTTTTGATAATTTTTCAAAATTTGGTTCAGAATCATGGGAGTGGTTCATAAAAATTCCCTTTCAAGGTTTTATGCGTTTAAAAGCTAAAAGGTGTTTAGAGCCGGAAGCAACCTTCCAAACAAAGGTTAAACTGCTTAATGTTTGAAGTCAAGCAACATTAGAAAATTCAAATAGCCAGTTTGTAGAAGGACTGCCAGTTAAAATTGATAAACTTATAATTCAATATTTTGGGATAGAGGGATCGATTTTTTCAGACCATGCTTCAATTCCTCCTGCCATACTTTTAACATCATTAAACCCCATTTGTTTAAGAGCTTTGGCTGCCTTCAAACTTCTTACCCCAGCTTTGCAGTGCAGTATGATTTGGTCGCTTTTGGAAATGGCAGTAAGGTTTTCCGGTTCCATGTCCTCAATTTTTCCTAACGGAATAAGAGTCGAACCATCAATCCGACAGATATCGTATTCTGAGGGTTCTCGCACGTCAACCAAAGTAATGTTGTCAGACCCGTCTAATTTCTGTTTAACCTCTTCGGCTGAAATCTCCCATTTTGCATTGTCAGCCTCTTCTGCCGTTGCCGAAGGGATACCACAAAACTGTTCATAATCGATCAGTTTGGTAATCGTGGGATTTTCTCCGCAGATGGGACAATCTTTGTCCTTCCGTAATTTCATTTCCCTAAACTTCATTCCGAGCGCATCAAAAAGCACCAAGCGTCCAACCAAAGTTTCACCTTTATCTAAAATAAGTTTAACAACTTCGGTAGCTTGAATGAGGCCGATAACCCCGGGCAGAATCCCAAGCACACCGCCTTCAGCGCAACTTGGAACTAACCCTGGTGGTGGTGGTTCAGGATACAAGCATCGATAGCATGGGCCTTCTTTTGAATAAAACACGGATGCCTGTCCTTCAAAGCGAAGGATGCAACCATAGATATAAGGTTTTCCTAATAGGACTGCCGCATCATTGGCTAGATATCGAGTTGGAAAATTATCTGTTCCATCAACAATGATATCGTAGTCCTTAAAAATTTCCATCGCGTTTTCAGACGAGAGCCGGATGTTGTAGGTGACAACTTCCACGTCGGAGTTGATATCAGATAGTCGATTTTTTGCCGAATCGACTTTTAATTTGCCAACGGTTGATTCGCCATGCATAACCTGGCGTTGCAGGTTGCTTTGGTCTACAACATCAAAGTCAACGAGTCCCAATTTCCCGATCCCAGCAGCAGCTAGGTAAAGACCTAGTGGGGACCCAAGTCCACCTGTTCCTATACAAAGTACCTTTGCATTACATAATTTTTCTTGCCCCTCGACACCAACTTCCGGAAGGAGCAGGTGGCGGCTATAGCGGGCAATCTGATCTTGTGACAAGCCCATAATATGTTTATCCAATAAAAGGTTTCTTGCTATCTTATAATCAATATATTGAGGTTAATCACTAATTTTAGCAGAAAGGGCCCTGGCGTCCAAAGCTTTAAGTAAGCTAGGAGGTATTCAGTGATTGAATTTTCTGCCCGTTCCAAATCCTTAGGAAGTAATTATTCTTGGAGAACGTATAATTTTTTGGTAGGAAAAAGGCCGCATTCTCGTTGTAGTGCTCATTCACTCTGAGCAGAATTTCGAACCTTATCATTTAACATCATTAAAAGCCGCTTCGAACCCAGAGATAGATCCTTCAAGCACTTGGTCAGGAACGCAATAAGAGATTCTAAAATATCCGGGGGTCCCGAATCCTCGACCTGGGACAACCAGCACTTTTTTTTCTGCTAATTTCTGAGTAAAGACTACTTCATCTTGGAGAGGAGACTTAGGGAAACAATAAAATGCTCCTTGCGGTTTAACCACAGAATATCCAATACGGGTAAGTTCCGCGTATAGGAAATCGCGTTTCTTCCAATAAAACTCAGCATCAACCGAAACATTTTGTACGTTTTTCACAACTCGTTGAATCAATGCTGGGGCATTAACAAAGCCTAGAACTCTATTGCAGAAAATAAGACCAGACATTAAATTTTCAGAATCGGCACACTTTGGGTGCACTGCAACATAACCGATTCGTTCCCCGGGAATAGCGAGGTCCTTAGAATGTGAGGTAATATAAATACTATTTTCATACAATTCGAAAATATTAGGTGTCTCAACTCCATCAAAAACTATTTTTTTATATGGGTCATCTGAGATGAGGTATATCGGGTTGTTGTTACTCGTTGAGTACTCTTTAAGAATAGAGGCCAATTCCTCGAGCATTTCTCGGGGATACACTACGCCCGTAGGATTATTAGGAGAATTAATGATTACAGCTTTAGTTTTTGGTGAAAGAGCGCCGCGAAGAGCGCTAAAATCAAGGCTAAAATCTTCATTTGTTGATACGGCTACAGTTTTTCCTCCATGGTTTTCAGAATAAAATAGATACTCTACAAAAAATGGTGAAAATACGATCACCTCTTCATCTGCATCCAAAAGTGTTTTAAGTGTGATATTTAATCCTCCGGCGGCACCACATACCATGACAATGTGGTCAGCTGATAGTCCGGCGCAGTTTGTTTCAATAGTTAATGACCGTGCGATCTTCTCACGCACATCATGTAGACCTGCATTAGGCATGTACCGGTGAAGCCCTGGATTAGTATCGTTGGCAGCTAATTTAATCGCCTGGAGAACTTTCTGTGGCGGCTCAACCACAGGGTTTCCCAAAGATAAGTCAAACACATTGTCTGCGCCGTACTCCTTTTTCATACGTAGACCTTCTTCGAACATCTTTCTAATCCAAGAAGAACTCTTTAGTTTTTCGCTGATTTTTTGAGAAATCGGCATTCCAACCTCAAAATTAAAAATATTAAAAAAATATCAATAACATAAAGCTACTATCTAGTGCAACTGACTTGAGAGGAGACCCTATTTTTATTATGCTTACATCTTTATGTTTAATTGTATTACCTAAAAGGATTGAACCATGACATCAAATTCTCCCATCATACGCTTTAAAGATGTTTGTAAATATTATTATGCGGGTAACGAGAAGGTTGTAGCTTTGTCGGGGGTAAGTCTGGAGTTTCAGCGAGGAGATTTTGTTTCGATAATGGGTCCTAGTGGTGGGGGAAAAACAACTTTTTTAAATTGCCTAGGTGGACTGGATTTTCCAGACCAGGGAGAAATACATCTTAATAATCGTTTGTTAAATAGATTAGATGACAAAGAACTTACTGAGTTAAGGCGAAAGGAAATTGGGTTTATTTTTCAGTTTTTTAATCTCATGCCTACTCTAACGGTTCAAGAAAATGTAGAGTTGCCGCTTTTGCTTAGCCATTCAGCTAAAACCGAAAGTAAACAAGTTCAAATTCTTTTGGATTATGTTGGTCTTTCCCATAGAGCTAAATCGTTTCCCGCAGAATTATCTGGCGGCGAGATGCAAAGAGTTGCGATTGCCCGCGCGTTAGTTCATCGGCCATCAATTCTTCTGGCCGATGAACCAACAGGCAACTTAGATTCTGAAAATGGAATTAGGATTCTCGAACTTATGAATAAAGCCTCTACGGATTTCAACACCACCGTGGTTATGGCAACACATAATTCACAAATTGCTGATAATGGAAACCGTCACTTTGAAATTCGTGACGGAAAAGCTACGCCCAGAGCCAATTAAAATTATATGAATATAGCTTTAATGTTTTAAAACGATGCATGTAAATTTTTCTATGTTTTTATTGAAAATAAATAATCGGGTTTGATTATGGGCTTTCTTTTTTACTTTAAAGATCTTTTTTGGGCACTTATTTTACGCCCTGTTTTACGTGATCCCTTCCGAATGATAATTACAATTTTAGGCGTTGCTATTGGTGTTGCAGTTTTCCTAAGCATTCAACTGGCCAATAGGCAGACACTCCGCTCATTTGAGGAGAGCGTAGATCTAGTACTTGGTAGGGCAGATGCTATTGTCCATGCAGAAGGAATGGCTTTTGATGAAAAATATTTTCAGGAGCTTTCACATGTTCGTAAACTAGTTAAATTTTATCCTGTAATAGAAGGATATGGTGTTGAATTAAAAACTGGCCAGGTGGTAGAGATTCTTGGGACAGATCTCCTGCAAGATAGCGGCATTAGAGATTTTTCAATCAAAACACTGGAGAAGGATCTTAAGGGGTTATTGCCACTTATTATGGACCCCAAAGGTATTGTGTTGCCTGAGAAGTTTATCCCTGGAACGAACTTTAAGCCCGGAGATAAAATTAATTTTCTTATTAATGGTATTGAAAAAACATTCAACGTAAATGCCATTTTAGAGAATAAAGGCTTAGCTCGAGCTCTTAACGGAAATTTCGCGCTCATGGATATTGCTGCTGCGCAATGGGCTTTTGGGAGAATAGGTAAGCTTGACCGTATTGACATCGAATTTAAAAGAAAAGAAAACTTCGCGTCGATGCGTGAAAAACTTTCAGAAGTGTTACCTGATTTTCTTCGCGTGGATAGACCGGAAAGAAAGAACAGGCAAGTAGAAAAAATGTTGCGGGCATTTCAATATAACCTTACTGCTTTAAGTTTTGTGGCCCTCATCGTTGCTCTATACCTAATTTATAATATGGTTGCATTATCAGTGGTGCGCAGGCGGGCCGAGATAGGGACACTCCGGGCAATAGGAGCAACACCGTTACTTGTCGCCAGTATTTTTTTTGTTGAAGCTGGAATTATTGGTGCCGCAGGTTCTGTGATTGGTATCTGGTTAGGAAAATATTTAGCACAGTTTTCGCTTGATGCAGTATCCGTAACAGTCAACAATCTTTACACTCCGAGTTATGTGACTGAAGTGGATTTTAACTGGCTTCAGTCATGGCCTTATTTGCTCCTTGGAGTAGGTCTTTCTTTGGTTTCTGCTCTTATCCCAGCTATTGATGCGTCCAGGACGTCACCTACAACCGTAATGCGGCGTGGCAGCTATGACCTGAAAATATTTCGGGGGGACAGAAGGCTAACCTTATTGGCTATTACTAGCTTTGCTATGGCCGGGATATTCAGTTTGCTGCCTCCCATAGGAGGGTTTCCCTATTTTGGATTTCTAGCAGTATTCTTTGTGATTATGGGATTATCATTTCTTTCGCCATCCGCTTTACTTGCAGGAAGAGATCTTTTAAGAGGTATTTGTAAAAAATATTTTGGTGGGGAGGGTTTTTTAGCGTGTATGAATTTGTCGCAAAATATTGGTCGCAATTCACTTGCCATTTCCTCGCTCGCAATAGCNTTCATGATGATTATAAGTATGTCGATTATGGTACATAGCTTCAGACAAACGGTCATTGTNTGGATCGGTCAAACACTAAAAGCTGACCTTTTTGTCCGAGTTGCAGGAGGAAGGGACATCGACTACCAGTACACTTTGCCAGGCGATCGAGTAGAAGATATAAGAAAAATTTCTGGTGTTGCTGCTGTGGATTTATTTCGAGCTCAAGATATCAGTTATAACGATAAACCGGCAGTATTAGGTTCGGGTGATTTTGAAGCACTATCCCGCTACGGTAATTTGGTTATAAAGTCTGGTCCAACCGCACAGGAACTATTTGCGCAGATGGTCGGTCAAGACCGCGCTATTATTTCAGAATCTTTTGCACTTAAGCATGAGGTTGGAGTGGGTGATTCCTTATTTATGGAGACACCAAATGGTTCGGCAAAACTTCAAGTTGTAGCAGTATATTATGACTATTCGAGAGAGCGGGGCTACATCATTATAGATCGATCGATATTTATTAAATATTATGGTGATACGGATGTGAACAGCTTCGTGATTTACCTCTCAAATAAAAATGAGATAGAAAATGTCAGGCAGGAACTCCTCAAAACACTTGGCGCGGATTACAATTTGGTTATAAGGTCAAACCCTGAATTGAAAAAAAATGTACTAGAAATTTTTGACAAAACCTTCGCCATTACTTACTCATTAGAAATTATTGCAGGGGGTGTGGCATTACTTGGGTTATTCAACACTCTGATCGCGCTTATCCTTGAAAGAAAACGAGAGATAGGGATTATAAGGTTTATTGGAGGATTTCAAGATCAGGTTAAGCGCATGGTTCTTATCGAGTCAGGCATATTAGGGTTAATAGGTTCGATAATGGGTGTAGCCGCAGGAGGGATTGTTTCCTATATTTTGATTTTTGTGATTAACAAGCAGTCTTTTGGCTGGACTATCCAAATCCACTTCCCATATATTTTTGTTTTATTCTCTTTGATTTTATTTTGGGTCGTTTCCCTCATTGCCGGTCTTTATCCCGCGCGTTTAGCTGTTAGGCTAAACCCAAAGGAAGCAGTCCGTGTTGAATAATTACAATGCACATTGTATTATCTAACCCGAATGAAACTTAGTTTTAATAATTCGTTTTATATTAATAGTTCTTTAAGGTGTGAGTTTGGCGATGGCAGATTTTAATTTAGAGGAAGCACGTAGTTACCTTAATTATCTTTTGACACTTAGTCTTCGTCGAGAAGAGGCTTTTGGGTCATTGGCTTTTACCTTCATAAAGGAAAATGATATGGAGGCGTTAGGTCTGTTGCCTGAAGAACAGTTCAATCTGCTGATGGCAATTATTCAGGCATTTGCTCCTGAGCCAAAGCGTTACGTCCAGAAGCTGGATCTCTTGAATAAAGCAAAAGAGCTACAAGCAAGAACTAGCTATTCAAATCCTGACCTTGCACGCCAGTTGGACTATGATATACGCAAAACTCAGGCGGAACTTAATATATATAATGATGCTATGAGGCCAGCAGGTTTGCCTCTGGACAAGCAATTAATTTTCGTGCAGTCCGATGTGCCAGATTATATTTTGGACATCGCACAAAAAAGAGCAGGGGCTTATTATCAGGAAAAGTACCACCTGACAAAAGAGGCGAAAGCGGGACAGCACTTCACAGGTGGGCCCAGAAAGTTCGAGCCGGACAATAAAGATGTGCATCGCGAGTTCCCAGGGGCCTGTGCCCCCTTTATGAATTCACGAACCAACGCCTTTCATTTGATGCTTCCTTTCGATTTAAAAATAACTCGTAAACCTGAAGATCCTTTGGAAGCAGGCGTGCGNGTCTTTTATTCTAAGGAAGGGTACTCTTTTCCGTTAGCGTATGANATGGATAAACTTATTAGTTATAATGACGCACAAGTGCTTCCAATAGATTTAGAAGATCCAAACCTTTTATTTGTTTCAGCATCTCAAGTGAAAGAACGGGAATGTAAATATCAGGTTGGTACCCCATCTCCTGAAAACCCTCTCGAATTAAGTTATCCTCGTGCTGTTTTAGAACGCATGGGTAGCCTGGGTACATTTCTACAGGTTGTTAATAATTTTAAGGTGTGGTTCGACTCCTCTCGCGTTTCGGTTTTAATTCAAGGGGCGCCTGATCTTCATGAATATGGCCTGCAGGGAGGGTCTGGTTTGATGACTCGAACACATGCATCTGACAAGATACCTGCTTATGCTGAATCGTCAAAAGAACCTTGGCAGGAAGGCCTTAGCTTTAACTTTGTCAATATGCACCTACAACTCCTTCCCGGGGAAGAACGGGCTATCGTGCCATTCAATACACCGATATTCTCTTTACACCCAGTGCTTAATCGGCAGTGCTTTCAAATTATGAATGCTGAGGAAGCAACCCAAAACTGGGAAAAGGAACAGGCGAAAGCGAGTAAATAAGATCTCTCTCCCGGAGAGCAGTTTTATTTTCGGTTCAGAATATATTTTAGGGTTTAAAATGATAAAGGTCTTTCAAATTCATGTTGTTTTTTTGTGCCTACTTTTATTTCTTTTTGGGTGTAGTGAGTATAAAAAAGATGAGGGAGGGATATCTGCCTCTAGCCAAATAAAAGACCCTGCTGAGCTAATAAAACTTGCTGTCAGCAAACAAGTTACAGGAACTTATGATGAGGCAATAGATATTCTTAACCAAGCCTTAGAAATTAATTCTTTGTATGCACCAGCCCATTACCAAAAAGGGTTGATTTATGAGGAGTGGGATAGGAGAAAAGAAGCTCTCACGTCATACAACAAGGCAGTGGAAATAAACCCAACTTATAATGAGGCCCGACTTGGCCTCGCATCACTTTACGATAAATCTGTACTAAACGAACTTGCCTTAGAACAATACCTTAAAGTAGTTAAAACGAGAAGTGATGACCCAGATATTCATTTTAAAATTGCGTTGGAGTACTGGTACCTTCAAGACATTCCAAAAACGGCTGAACACTACATTAGAGTGATTGAAATAAATTCAGAGCACTTGCAGGCACATTTAAATTTGATTAGCGTATACGAACGCATGAAAAATTGGGAAAAGGCTCTTGAAGAAATCGTAATTGTTAAAAGACTGTCACGAAAAACTAACAATCAGCAAGCCATAATTATAGCGGAAAACAAACTTAAATTTATCCAAGGTAGGATGAACGTAACAAAGAAAGATATAAAGCGAAAGTCAGAGCCGCCTTTTGACTAGATAAATTTCACTCGCAGGTCTCGGCCTTAAAAAAATCGCCACCTTTGTGGGTTCCCTTATCTGTTCCCCAATGAATTTTTTTGTCAAGTTTTTTTAAGTGTGGAATGTGCTTTGAACAATGAATATAAGCCTCTTCAACCGTTATAGATATCCAACGCTCGGGAACGATTCCTTCTTCCCAGACATCGTTCGCAAAAACAGCCTGAGTCTTACCTGCCAGTAACTCATCGTTTTCAATAATCNTTGCTTTGCCATTCACATGTAAACCAATCGTGTTTTCAAAAAAATCTATGAACGTCATGCCAATATTTGGGTTTTTTAGAATGTTTCCCATGCTGGCCATGACACCGTTACCTCGATATTCTGGGAGAAGAAGTGTTTTTTTATTTAACACTCTTAAAAAACCTTGTTTACCGGCGCGAAAAGAACAATCGCATTTTCCTTCAGAGTCAGATGTTGCAATAAAAACCATTTCCTGTTTTAAAATAAACTTACGCATATAGGGATTTAGATAACTTAACATTTGTTTATCATAAAATGCAGAGGCTTTCTTCTCTGAACCAACTTTTTTTTGAAGAATTCGTTCTCCCTTAGAGCCTAGAGTAGCCATAAAATACATCCGATTTGATTTTTTAAAATAACTTGGTTAGCTCAATAAAATACATCATACAATATCCTTACACGCGGCGCGAAAGTGGCTCACTTAGCAGCACTTATTTAAATGTTGACGCAAACTTCTCATGGCCTTCACTGGCAAGGCTTTCTTTGGGTATAAATCTTAGTGAGGCGGAATTTATACAATATCTAAGCCCTGTGGGTTTAGGGCCATCATTAAACAAGTGACCTAGGTGAGAATCGGAGCTTTTGGATTTAACTTCTATGCGGTTCATCCCCAAGCTGTCATCCTTTTTGGTAATAGTATTGTTGGGTATGAGCGGTTTGGTAAAAGACGGCCAACCAGTGCCAGATTTAAATTTATCCTGAGAGCTGAAAAGGGGTTCGCCTGAAACAATATCTACGTAGATCCCCTGTCTCTTGTTATTCCAGTAGTCATTTGTGTAAGGGGGCTCAGTTCCATTTTCCTGTGTGACTCGATATTGAAGAAACGTCAGCTGTTTTTTTAATTCATTTTCAGATGGTTTGATAAATTTACTATAAAGGGGCAGCCCTCTGCCGGTATTCTTTTTTTTGGAACTGTTTGTTACCTTGTACTTTAGCTTCTCTCCCCAATATTTTTTTAAAAAATGGTCTCTCCCCGATCCCACGCGGTATATTTTGTAACGAATGGTACTTTTCTTGTAGAAATCTTGGTGATATTCTTCGGCAGCATAAAATGTAGTTGCCTTGACAATGTTTGTTTTTATTCTACTTTTAAATCGTTCACTCTTTTGAAGTTTACTCCTCGATTTCTCAGCTAGCTTTTTTTGCTCTTGATCGTGGTAGAAAATGGCAGTCTGTATTGCTTGCCTCGATCCACAAATTGCCCGCTCCCATCAGTAGGGTCGATATTCCTCCAAAACACTTCAAGCAAATCGTTGTAGGAGATTGTAGAAGAATCGTAATGGACCTCTATAGCTTCTGCGTGATTTGTTAAGCCGGTCGCTACTTCTTTATAACGCGGATTTTCTCTTTTACCTCCGGTATATCCAGAGATGACTTTTGAGACACCCGGCAATTTTTCAAATGGGGGTTCCATGCACCAGAAACATCCACCTGCAAAGGTTGCTTTCTTCAAACCTACCATTGAAGAAGACTTACTTTTGTCGTCAGGCTCACTGGATCCACTTATTGTTGTAAAAAACACAGCTATAAAAACTATTAATATAATAAAAAAATGAATGTAATTATTTTTCATTCTCTTTGACTCGTGGAAATATATTTCTGGATTTTTGTTCTCAAAGTGTATGAATTAAGAGTTCTGAACTGGTTTATTTGATTCTTTTACTTTAAGGTTATTTTTGTGTTATCTTTTTTTATTCAGAAAATGTATGTCCGTCCGCCGCGAATGATTACAAAAGTACTATCAAATTCATGCGATTTTTCAACAGACCATCGCAGAATTTATTGACTGAGGTGGTGTGAACAGACCTTAATTAACGCCTTTACTTTATGCTATAAACCTCCGAAGCCTAGTATTATGTGGGGTTGTGAATGCGGCCTAAAATAACTAACGATCGCAAAAAACCCCTTTAAGTGTATGAATATCAATAAATTGATAAAACCTTGGAGGTGAGGTTGTTTTTGTTTGACAACCCAACATATTGTATATAGTTTATTTTATGACACTAGATATGGTTGTCAGAGGTTTTAACCGACGCTCTAAAATTAATTGTGGGCTGGATAGGCAGTTTTTTAGGTTGCTACGTCATTAAGGGAGATTTGTGTGCATATTGATCGGGTTTTTACTAAATTTTCGGCAGACCAGAGCGACCCCTATGGAGAAGTAGAGTTTGTAGAAAGATCTTCAAAAATCACTAACGCAGACGGTTCTATTGTTTCTCAAATGGACCGGGTGTTAGTACCAACCCTTTGGTCTCAAGTGGCTGTAGATATTATGGCCCAAAAATATTTTCGAAAGGCTGGAGTTCCTGCTCGACTCAAGAAAAAAATAGAGGATGGAGTTCCCGAGTGGCTTTGCCCCTCAGAGGAGGATACTGAAGCATTGTCCGGGCTTCCAGAATCAAAGCAGATGGGTGGCGAAATGGATTCACGGCAAGTATTTCACCGTTTAGCGGGTTGCTGGACCTATTGGGGTTGGAAGAACAAAAGCTTCGAAAACGAAGATCAAGCGCGCAATTATTACCAAGAAATGTGTTTTATGTTGGCGAGTCAGATGGCAGCTCCGAACTCTCCTCAGTGGTTTAACACAGGACTTAATTGGGCCTATGGTATAGAGGGGCCAGCTCAGGGGCACTATTTTTTCAACGATAAAACCGGGCAGGTTGAAAAATCAAAAAATGCTTACGAACGACCTCAGCCGCATGCCTGTTTCATTCTTTCCGTCAAGGATGACCTGGTCGGGCAAGGTGGCATTATGGATCTTTGGCAACAGGAGGCACGGCTATTTAAGTTCGGGTCAGGCAGCGGAAGCAACTTTTCTAAACTGCGCGGCGAGGGAGAACCCCTTTCTGGCGGCGGCAAGTCATCAGGACTCATGAGCTTTCTTAAAATTGGTGATCGCGCAGCGGGGGCCATAAAATCTGGGGGTACAACAAGGCGGGCTGCTAAGATGGTGACTCTCGATATCGATCATCCTGATATTGAACAGTTTATAAATTGGAAAGCTAAGGAAGAGCGTAAGGTTGCCTCAATAGTAACAGGCAGTCGAATTCTTAAACGGCGGTTGAAGGAAGTTTTTCTTGCGTGTTGGGATGAGGGTTTGAAGGGGGATATCCGTTTCGACGTTAAAGAAAACACTAAGCTCAAAAAAGCGGTGCGGAGGGCTATTGAAGATTTTATTCCTGAAAACTATGTCTATCGAGTAATTCAGCTTGCGCAGCAGGGCATCAAGGAATTTGAATTCGAAGAGTATGACACCAATTGGAACTCTGAGGCTTACGCCACAGTTTCCGGACAAAATAGCAATAACTCTATTCGTCTGACCAATGATTTTCTGCATGCCGTGGAGGGTGATGGTGATTGGGACCTTCGTCAACGTACGAATGGGAAATCCATTCGGCGGCTACGGGCTCGTGAACTTTGGCAGTCTATAAACACAGCCGCTTGGGCCAGTGCTGACCCGGGACTTCAGTTCGATACAAC
>JGI26248J51725_1000646_pt1 | contig 12760 bp, 10 predicted proteins | sample SaaInlV_120m_DNA_2_FD_51725 | JGI IMG/M metagenome (IMG submission 51725) | reverse complement strand
GGAAGTATGGGTGTATCCATATATTTTTCGGCCAGGGTCTGAACGCCGACACCACAGGCCATGGACAGCACTGCGTCGTACTCGCCAATGTCTTTCTCAAGCGGTGCCACGAATTCCTGTACGCACTGGCGCTGGACAGTCACTTCCTCGACTTCGAGTTCCTGGCCTTCCAGGGCAGCCGCTGTACGTAATGTTGCAGCCATTGCACTGGATTCTTTCTTGCCCCCGGCAAAACAAACGGAAACGCAGGTACCGCAACCCACAGTAAGAACTTTCTTCTTACCCTTCAACATGCGTTGTATATCTTTCAACGGTTTCTGTTCAGCAACGATCATAGTTAATCTCTGAAAATTGTTCCAAGGTGTGGGCAAGATTGTCTGTGATTGATCAATTTACCAGATGCTCGATCACGCATGAACTGCTTCGGGTTGATCTGCCGTCCGTTGTTCTTGAGTCGGGCCCGGGCCGATTTCGCTGACTTTAAGAGCAAGCTCTTTGAGTCCGTCGGCGAGATTCTGACTGTCCCCGGGCGACAGGTTTACCATCTTGACCTGGTCACGATGCAAGCCGCAGTCTGAAAGCCATTCGGCGATTCGGTTAACGCGTTGTGCTGCATGTAGATTGCCGGTATTAAAGTAGCAATCTCCCGGTTGGCATCCCGCTACCATTACGCCGTTGGCGCCGCTTTCGAAGGCATGCATCAACTGCAGGGTATCGATCCGACCGGAACAGGGCACGTCGACAACCTGGGTATTTGCCAAACGTTCTGGCGAGAGATTTTGCTGATCACTGACCTGGTGTGCTATGGCACGACACTGCGAACAGGCGAAAAGTATAACTTTGGCGAGTGGACTGGAAGAGGCTGCCTTTATCCCGAATTGTTCACCAGTGTGCAGTGCATCAGTGTTGAGCATCTGAATTGTGTCGATGATCTGATCATGGGTATTGATGTTCATCTCGATAGCGCCAGTAGGGCAGGCGGCGGCACAAAGTCCACAGCCGGTACATAGATCTTTGTCGATACGGGCAGCGCCTATGATGCCACCTACACCGATCAGTGAATCATCAATGCGTGCTGCGCCAAAGGTGCAAAAACGCACACAGTTCAGACACCCTACACAGGCCGGCGCTTCAACAATCGCAACGGGACGCGCCACCGGCTGTGCTGATTTAGCTGCCGGCAGGTCGAGCACGACCTGGCCGGATAACGCTCGGGAAACACATACGGTGAGGTACTCCGACCTTTCTGCCTCGGTTAGAGCGGTGTCGCGATGGTCGATCTCACCGGAAACATATCGTGTTTTGCAGGTGCCGCAGCGGCCATTGGAGCAGTCCAGCGGCACTTCATAGCCGTTCTCGTATAGAACGTGCAGTATCGTCCGATTCACCGGCACCTCGAAGACATCCCCGGTCGAAAGCACCTTGATACTGAAGCTTTGGTTATCCGATGAAAGCATTGTGCATTGTCGTTTATCCCCCTACAGGGAGTTATATCTATATCATTGCCAAGATAGAAGGCCCAATGTCGTTTTTTTGACAGGTAGGCTCAGCGAAACTTTAGTTTTGCCCACTCTGACCCGGCGTGGGAAATCTCCCAAGCCGGATTTCAATTCACCCGACATAAGAGATAAGAGCATTTTTTAACGAAATGAACCCAAGGAACTAAGGCTTGATGAGTGTGGTGCCAGTAGCGGCGAAAGATTGGTTTGAGATCTGCCATGTATCCGATGGCGTTGCACTCCTTCGAGAGAAATACGTCGCACACTGGTTGCGATGCAATATCTGGTTTATCCAGGGCCGGGATAGAAATCTCGTGATCGATTCAGGGATGGGTCTGTCTCCTTTGACTCCGATGCTTTTGGATTTGTCAGAATTACCGGTGACCGCGGTGATGACCCATTGCCATTTTGATCATATGGGCGGTGCCCATGAGTTTGAACACCGGCTGGGGCATCGGGCCTGTAGCGATGTCTATCATGATCCTATGCCCTCGTTCGACCAGGTTAGGGGGTCAGCATTTGTGCGTGCAGAAACTTTTAACGCTTTGCCGTACTCCGGTTTTACTTTTGAATCGTACATGGTCAGGCCCGCACCGCTCACCGGCTACCTGGATGAAGGAGATATTGTTGATCTGGGTAATCGGACTTTCCAGGTCTTTTATCTTCCCGGCCATTCGCCAGATTCGATCGCCCTTTACGAAAAAGAGAGCGGCCTCCTTTTCAGTGGGGATACCATATATGATGGCGACCTCTTTGATACCGTTTATCATTCAAACAGGCAAGATTACCGGGAAAGCCTGCAAAGGCTAAAAGAGTTACCCATCAGTACCGTGCACGGCGGCCACTTTGGCTCTTTTGGAAAGCAAAGAATGCACGAGATTATCGAGCGGTATCTGGCGGGAGAAGGGCGACTCGTTGATCCTTTTGCCTGGGTTGACGAGCAGCTCTAACCGCACAAACCAGTTTGCCCGCACCGTACAGGGCATGCGCACAAGCGGATAGCGCCCGCCCTTTTAGGTACAGTTTACGGCGCCAATAGATGATGGCGAATGAATGTGGCCGTACGCATCATTGCATCTTTTGCCGCCAGGTCATCAGCGAAGACCCGCACATTGGGTGGCCTGAAATCAAAACCCCGGCCAACCCCGGGATAAACAATCACCCGGAAATCCCGCCCTTCGCGTGCCATGAACTTGGCAACCTCCAGAATCGGCCGATAGCGCTGGTATTGTTCGTGTTCACCAAAAAATATCAGAGCCGGTACCATCAGTTTTTCTACAGCCGGCTCGTACCCATAAATCTGCGCAGGTTCTGGAAGGTTTGGGTCCTGAAAGTGGGGGTAATAGGATACGTAACAGGCAACACCCTTTTCCTGCATGTTCTCGTTCACCAGGGCTTTCAAGGTCATGTAACCGCCTCGGGTGTGGGANACAACACAGACGTGATCACCCGCCAGGCCCGAAAGGCGCATGAGGAATTCAATACCCTTGGCAACGTCCTTCTCCACGGTGTAATCGTGCCCGATTGGGTAGGTGTTCATAAAGCGCCCGCCCCAGATATCCGGCGCGACCACCACGAAGCCCCGTGCTGCAAGCCTTCTGGGGTGCAGCCCAGTTAAATCATCCAGACCACGTCGACCATGCTGGAACAAGACGCCAGGATAAGGCCCAGGTCCAGCAGGTCGATAGATGGTAACTGGGATCTCATCGGCACCACTGTCATAGGAAGCCTCCTCGACTACAACCTGATGGTTGCGGGGCACTGGTAACAAGCCATGCTCCCACCAATCATCGTCCCACCACCATTTGTCCTGATCCTGGGGATAGGTGTGCTGAACCCACATTTCGTGAGTAGCAACGGCATTTGTACTGACTCCTAACAACAGTAAAAGAGTCAACGTAAGTCTTCGAGTACCTGACCTGAGCATGGTAGAGCCATTAGGGGCGTGTAGAAACCGTAGCAGCAACCATACAGGATTTTCCGGGACGACAGTAATTCAGAAAATCTGGCTGCATATAGAGGTTAGCGCATAACCTGTGAAACGACGTATATGACGAAGAGCCTGCTTTTTTGTAATCAGTTAGAGGGTTTAGCTGACTGGGTAGATGCCCGGGCTGGTCACCCGGTCTTGATCCGTTTACCTGGGTTTAGGAGAAGATCTGATGATGAGGTTGGACTGACTGATATTGCCAATCCTTGCAACAAGAAAGCAAGCGCTCGCTTTTTAGGCACAAACATGTAACCCTATCCTCGGTGTTTACGCCTGATCCGGAAAAGAGTGCGCAGCATTGAACGAAACCGAAGCAAATCAAGATTTATCGCTGGTCAATGATTATCTTGAGCATTGGAATACGCCCCCTTATCGGCGCTATGGATTCCACCATCTGCATCAGATCGTCCGTTATGCCTGTAGTTTTCGTTCGTCGCGAGTCTTAAAGCTCACAAGCACGCCTGAGTCGGCAATTGCCGAGTTGGCCTCCGTCAGGGATCTCACAAGCCATCCGGCGTTTTCTGCTCTTATCGTTGTCCGGGACAATGAGCTATTGCATGAGCGCTATGCAAGTGATTTTGCTGCCGATCAGCCGCACTCGATTATGTCGATTACCAAGACCTTCACGCATCTGATGATAGGTGCGTGTATTGATCAAGGCCTGATCGACGTAGAGAAGACCGTTGCAGATTACTTGCCTGAGATTGGTTCGGGCTATGCCGGCGCACGAATCCAGGATGTACTGGATATGAACATACTTAATGAATACTCAGAGGACTACGCAGACAGTTCTACCATGGCGCTTGCACACAATGCGGCTATGGGCTGGCGTCTGCCATCGCCCGGCGAGGCAGATATCGGCAACCGGGATTTTCTTTGTACTATTAAAAGTGGTGATCTCGCTAACTCGTCCGGTCTGGTCAATTACAAATCGGCCAATACAGATGTGCTGGCCTGGATTGTAGAGCGGGCCAGCAAGAAATCATTACAAGCGATGTTGCTCGAAATAGTCGAAGCCGCGGGGCTGGAACATACTTTTTACATGTCTACAGACCGTGACGGTGTCCCCAATACCAACGGAGGCGTGTGCATGACGGCCCGGGATCTTGCCCGTTATGGCCTGATCTTTGCCAGAAAGGGCCAGGGGATCTCGAAAGAAACGGTCGGCAGTCATCAGTTGATGGAGGCGACGAGGCAATGTACCGGCCCGACTTTCGCCCCGCCCGACAATTACATACACTACGGCAATCAGCTCAAGACTAACGGACAATGGATTGGGCACAGTGGCTGGGGAGGACAGCTGCTGATGGTGAACCCCGATAACGCGACGGTTGTCGTATTTTTTAGTGTGTTGGAAAACGAAAGTGCCTCAGATGATTCTTACAGTCGAGCCATTGTCGAGATGGCACAGGAACTGGTCGGACTGTAGAACTTGTGAGGGTCATACGGGAAAATCTGGCGAACAAGACTGGGCAAGATAGGGGCAAAAGACTGAAAATCTGTCTGATTTATCACTTTAGGTTGTGACTATGAGTATTAGTAAAGAAAAACAACAAGATTCACCGATTGTCTGCAAGGGCTTGTGGAAAATTTTTGGAGCTAATCCTGAAAATATCCTGAAGGAGGTCGATCCTACCTGGTCGCGATCCGAGGTGCAGGAAAAGACCGGACACGTTATCGCGGTCAAAGACGTCTCGTTTCAAGTCGAGCGCGGTGAAACCTTTGTGGTGATGGGACTCTCTGGCAGTGGTAAATCAACACTAGTTCGATGTATCTCTCGTTTGATTGAACCCACGCGCGGTGAAGTTTTAGTCGATGGGATAGATACGGTGACCATGCCCGAAAAAGATCTGATCGAACTGCGTCGACATAAATTGAGTATGGTGTTCCAACACTTCGGTCTGCTCCCTCATCGCCGTGTCGTCGAAAATATTGCCTACGGCCTTGAGGTACGGGGTATGCCTCGGGATGAACGTCTCGAGAAAGCCGGAGAAGTGTTGGAATCTGTTGGCCTGAGCGGCTGGGGTGATAATTATCCTCGTGAGCTATCAGGTGGTATGCAGCAGCGGGTTGGTCTCGCACGGGCGCTGGCAGTCGATCCGGAAATCATGTTGTTTGACGAGCCCTTTAGCGCGCTTGACCCACTGATCCGACGCGAGATGCAGGATGAACTACTTCGACTTCAGTCNGTGGTTCGCAAAACGATGGTGTTCATTACGCACGATTTCCTGGAAGCNATCAAAATGGGTGACCACATCGCGATCATGAAAGACGGTGAGTTTGTCCAGATTGGCACACCGGAAGAAATTGTGGCTAATCCTGTGGATGACTATGTGCGGGATTTCTCTGAAGATGTACCCCGCCATAAGGTCCTGACCGTCAATTCCATTATGAACAACGATTGTTGTTGCTGTAGTGAAAATGAAACCGTATCAGACGCCCTGGCAATGATGGATAGATACCAGACTCAAGCCGCTTTTATTGTCGACTCGAATAAAAGCTATCAGGGCACCTTAACTCGTGAACAAGCCATGGCTGACTCGAAGTCCGGTTCTCCCATGAGCCAGCTCATTAACAAAGAAACAGTCGTATCACCGGATGCTCTGATCGAAACACTGATTGCCACCGCAACCCGTCTCAACCATCCGATTCCTGTGGTCGATTCCGATAACAAACTGCTGGGTGCAGTTGACCATCGCGCGATACTACTGGCAATCGAAGGCAGTTAGGCTATAGCAGATTAGACGAACGACTCAAGCTGTTCACATCACCAACAAATAATGAAACTCTCTGGCCAACAACGGAACCTGATTAAGCCCATCGGTATAAGTGCAGCCGTCATTGCTGTTTCAATCTTAATTGCGCAGTTCACACCGGACGAGCAAAAATTTCCACAACAAATTGTTGATGCCTTCCCATTTGCTGACTGGATCAATAACGGACAAGCCTGGCTAAAGGAAAACTACCAGTGGGCGACTCGGGCATTTGCAGATGTCATTCGTAATTTAATTGACGCGGTCGAGACGTTTTTGGTGTTGACAGCCTGGCCTGTGATTGTACTAGGCATCGGTCTAATCGCTTTTAGGTTCGGTGGCCTACGCCTTGCCTTAGTCTGCTCTTTGTCGACCATGGCCTGGGCCAGTCTGGATCTGTGGGATGCTGCGATGTCAACCCTCAGCGTGATGTTTGTATCTGTGCTGTTCGCCTCCGTACTCGGAATCGCGCTCGGAATTTTCGCGTCTCAAAACGATCGATTTGAAGCTGGAATCCGACCCGTTCTGGACACCATGCAGACACTACCTGGCTTTGTCTATTTACTGCCTGCAATATTCTTTTTTGGAATTGGTTCCCCACCCTCTGTCCTCGCGATCGTAATCTACGCGCTACCCCCCGTCGCACGGTTAACCAACTTGGGGATTCGCCAGGTGCCCCACGAAACGATCGAGGCAGCACGCTCTTTTGGCTCTACGAAAAGGCAACTGCTGTTCAAGGTAAAACTCCCTCTGGCACTGCCATCGATTGCAATGGGTATCAACCAAACGATTATGATGGGCCTGGCCTTGGTGGTTCTTGCTGCCTATATAGGCGCCGGAGGACTGGGCTATGAGGTTTATGTCGGTCTCCGGCGACTCAGATTTGGCCAGGGTTTAGAAGCCGGTATCGCGATCCTCCTCATGGCGATCATGTTCGACCGGATCACTACCGCTGCAAGCCTGCGCCAACAGGGCAACGATCCAAACAAAGGGTTCAAGCTACTCCCTAGCCGACTTCAGGGACAACCCTGGGCCGAGACCTTTGAACAAGTCCTCACACTCGTCTATGTAATATGCGGCGCGATTAGTGGCCTGTATTCGAAAGTTCTGGCGGGTCTTGCTCAAACCATTACACGCCCGTTAGGTATCAGATTCAGCAGTGGATTCCATCGACTGGTCATCGCCAACGGGTATTTCCTGACCTCAGTAACCCTTCTTACACTGGCCTATCTTTTTGATGCCCACGTCACCGGATTTGGCAACTACCCCTCCAGTTGGGAATTTTCAATCCAGAAGCCAGCCGATGCGGGATTGGATGCACTCACAACGAGTACGCTGTTTATTGGCATCACGACGTGGTTTCGTGGTTTTGTTTTCAACTGGATGTTGGATCCGCTCGCAGACTTTCTGGTCGGCCTGCCCTGGTGGTATGTGATTGGTTTGCTCAGCGCTTGTGTCTGGTTAGCCTGCAACAGAGCTACCGCAATCGTGTGTGTGTTTGGCTTGCTGTTTATCGGCGCGACAGGTTTATGGTCGATAGGGATGTTTTCGATGGCACAGATACTAGTAGCTGTTGTTCTGTGTATGGTAATCGGGATACCGCTGGGCATACTTGCCGCTGTAAACAATACTTTCGAGGCCATCATCCGACCGATATTGGATGCGATGCAGACACTACCCGCGTTTTGCTATCTCATACCTGTGCTGATGTTCTTTGGAGGTAATGTGGTCTCGGCAGTGATTGCTATCATGATCTACGCACTGCCTCCGGTTATAAGACTCACTAACCTGGGGATCCGCGAGGTATCGACTGAGGCTATAGAGGCAGCAACGTCGTTTGGGTCGACATTCTCTCAAACGCTATTGAAAGTGAAAATACCGCTCGCTTTGCCTTCAATTATGATGGGCGTTAATCAATCCATGATGATGGCGCTAGCTATGCTGATAATAACCCCATTGATTGGCGGTGGTGGCATTGGACGGGAAGTCTTTGTCGGACTCTCCCAGGCCAACACGGGCCAGAGCCTGCAAGCCGGCCTGGCTATTGTGTTCTTTGCGGTCGTCCTTGATCGACTGACGCAGGCCCTGAGCACGCGTCAACAAAAAGCATTAGGACTCAATATCGGAGCACATTAGTCAAACCTACTGCAACGCATCCAGGGCCAGAAACTCCGATTGATAATTCTCTTTGAATTGTAATTATTGGCGGGCCCTGAAGATCCTTTGATTTACCCTACCCCAAAGAAACCTTTTTAAACTATACTTTTTGAGACGAAGCGGTTTACAGGCATCAAATCAGCCTGATTCAACACCAACGGAGGTAATCTATGAACAATTGTAAGATTTTACGAAAATTCACAGTGGCCCTTGTAGTCGCTCTGGGAATGGTATTCATCCCGGCCACATCCTATGCAGCCAAGGGCGTTGTTAAGATCTGGGAAGCCGACTGGACCGGCAACCTTGTTTTCGGAAAGCTTTCCGAGATCATCCTAGAAGAAGAAATGGACTACAAAGTCAAGCAGATCTTCATGGCCGGCACAGCAGGCTGGGAAGCAATGGCCGCTGGCGACCTGGACATCGCCTTGGAGACTTGGCCCAGTTACAACGCGGATGCCAAGGCCAAGTATTTTGCCGAATACGGTGGCGACGGCTCTGTCATTTACGTCACCGAATCGGGTGTGGTTGGTGCTAGTGACTACTACATTCCGCGTTACATGTGTGAGGGCGATAGCTCGCGCGGCATCGAGGCGACAACACCAGATCTTTGCATGCACGCCAGAGGTGAATGTAGCAACTGTGGACTGGAGAAGCTCAACCAGTATGCCGATGTCTTTGCGGCGCCTGAAACTGCTCCAAAAGGGCGGCTTGTGGGTTGCCCGGTGGCCGGCTGGGGTTGTGATGATCAGAAGAGACTCGACCTCAACGGTGTAAATTTTGAGGCTGTCGAACTCGGCACAGACACTGCGCAATGGGCGGAACTTACGGCCGCTTTTAAGCGGGGTGATCCGATACTGGTATACGCCTGGGAACCATTGTGGATATTCGCAGCCTATGATCTGGTTGGTATTGGCATACCAAAGAATGAAGACGGCAACTGCTGGCCAACCTGTGGTTGGCCCCAGGATGTGACCTTCCAGGCGGCGAATCCGGATTTTGCGAAAAAGCACCCGGACGTCATCACCATGCTAAAGAACATGAAACTATCGAACGCTCAGCAGGCGCCGATGATCTTTGACGTGGATGTCGAGAAGATGACCGTTGAAGATGCAGTTCGGAAATGGATGGATGCTAACCCGGATGTCTGGAGATCCTGGTTGCCTTAGCCGGATACCTTAACTGGAAAAGCCCCTGAAACTCAGGGGCTTTTTTTTGGCTATTGCTCCAAGGTTGTTCAGGGAATGGTTTACTCCCCCCGCAGTATGTGCGGATCGAGGGCGAGATATACCATACCGGTTATTCATTCTTATTTGATTGCACTAGCGCNGTCAAAGCCCGACCGGCAGATCANGCTCAGTATCTTCTTTTGAGATCCGGATTTTCCAGCCTCATACCGGGGCTATCAGGCTAAGGTTGATCGAGGCTACGAAGTTGCTCACACTAAAGACAGATTCGGATTATCAACAGCGGCTGGGCATTTTGAAAACATCCTAAATCCAAAAATATTGTGGCTGCCAAGAGCTTATGCGAAGTGCGAGCTCCCTTAAGGGTGCAGTGGTTGTTCCTGTTGGCGATGGGAGCCACGTGGGCTGCTTATGCTTTCTCCCCAGCTGATGTAGACAAGGCGCTAAAAGCCAATGCGTGCATCAAGTGCGATCTTACGAGGGTTGATTTTCATGACAAGCATCTTGCCGGAGTGAATCTCAAGTGGGCCCGGTTGAATTCATCGAACCTTGCAGACACAAATTTGGCAAAAGCCAACCTGTACGGCGCTTTTGCAAACCATGTAACCTTAACTGGCGCCAATCTCGCAGGGGCAGATCTTCGCGGCGTGACGATGAAGTGGGGGAATCTGCGCCAAATCAATCTTTCGGATTCAGATTTAACGGACGCTGATTTGTTCCTTTGTGATCTTAGTGGTGCAGACCTTCGCAGAGTAACTCTGATCAGAGCCAATCTGATGCGGGTAAAGCTTGAGGATGCGAACCTCAGTCAATCCACTCTGGTGCACACAAATCTGATGGAGGCAAACCTGCGAGGGGCAAACTTAACTGGCGCGAATCTCACCAGAGCAAACCTCGGTGGAGCTAACCTGGCGTTGGCAAGATTTACCAATTCGGTTTTGACTGGGGCGATTTTGTGGAGTGTGGACCTTTCCGGCGCCAATCTTTTGGGGGCAAATATTTCCGGCGCCAATCTTTCGGGCGCGATATTGTGCAAAACCGTCATGCCTGACGGGGTTCAGAACGATTCGGGTTGTTAGTGAGTCTCTCTGTTAGAGTGGTGGTGGGTCGTGCACATCAGCCGGACAAGGATTTCGGTTCCCTTAAAACTGGATTCGACTTGAGCAATTTCCTACCCAAGCATCTTGCCAGATCTCTAGGCTTGGGCGTGTGTCTTGGTGCGTTGATTCTTGGCGGCGAACCATCGTTTGCGCAGAAACAGGATCAATCTTTGGGATGTACAACGGGGGATTCTGGCATTGAGCCACCGTTTCCGTTCGATATCGGGGATGGCAATGATTACGGTCAGAGAAAACTGCAACTGACTGTGCCCGACAAGTGCCGGTGTGATGGCAGTAATTGCACACCGTGCCCCGTCGTGGTGGGGTATCACGGGTACGGGGAGAGCGGCACGAGCAACCATAGCTGGAAGCACAGACTTGAGCCAAAAGGTGAAGCGGCCGGCTTCATCAGTCTCTATCCAACAGGCGATATGACGGAAACCAATTATTTCAATTGGGGGGCATTGAAAAAGCGCCGCAGTCGGACCCGCCAGAATTGGGCGGTCCCTTCCTGTCAGGCTGTCGACGACGGATGTTTGCTGGTGGATGGTATTCCGTGTGACTGGTGTGGTTCCAACAGCGAAGACGACGAGATCTCAACCCAGCGAGAGATTGATTTTACCCTGGCGATTATTCAGTGGACCATGGATCACTATTGCGTGGATCCGGAGCAGATATTTGCAACCGGATTCTCAAATGGCGGTCTAATGTCCTATCTGCTTTCNAGACATCCACAGACGTCCGGCATATTTAAGGCCCTAGCCCCTGTGGGCGGGATAGATCAAGCAGGACGCAACGATCACCTTAAGTGGATCCATGCGCCGCCGGAGGGGAATTCACCGTGGATTCTGCACGCCAATGAAATCTTCGACCGGTTTGAACCCTACGACGGCCGAACTTACGCCGACCACCCCGGCAACGCAGGAGGCGGATGGAATTCCGTGTGGCTTTATCCATCAGTGCTGCAGGTATTCGCCAAATATGTAGCCGATAACGACGGTTATCTTGATTGTGGCTTTGCGCCAACCGATATGGGTGATCGGTATGGCATGCTGGATGTCGGCGGCATTGTGCCCGAAGGGTATCGCCGGCTTTTTGAGCTTGAGGGCTCAGGGCAGAAGATGTTGCGCTGTTTCACCAAAGATGCCCAGGGAAAGGTCTGCCGCAAACTTGCAATCTGCCTGTGGGATGGGGGCGCCCCAGGAGATGATCTGGGTGTCAGTGAATCAGAAACCCAGCCGGACAAGCCGAAAATAATGCCAGGCGCGACACATGAACGCGCTGGGCGTGAGTGGATGGGAGGCGACGAACCTGGCATGGGAGGCATCGCCCCAATGGATGTGATGTGGCGTTTTTTTCAGTCCTCCGTGAATCCATAGAGAAGAACTTCACCCGCAAGTGCGTCGGCGGGTATTGTCACCCTAGTGTGACTAGGATTTGCGCCAGCGGATTTTGTCCGAGCGATCGCGTTGTGTCTTGCCGGCACGAAAACGTCCGAAAAAGAAAAAGGCACCAAGCCCGATGATAATCAGGCCGCCAAATATGATCTCGTTCCAGCCCATCAGTTGCGGCTGCGCAGCTTGGCCAGCAGCCGAAGTATCTCGAGATACAACCAGATCAGGGTCACCATCAAACTGAAAGCGCCGTACCACTCGAGGTATTTGGGCGCACCGCGCTCGGCGGCTTCCTCTATGAAGTCAAAATCCAGCACCAGACTAAGTGCAGCGATGGCCACCACAAAAAGACTGAAGCCGATACCAAATAGACCGTTGCTGTGAATGAAGCCGATACTGGACCCGAAAAAACCCATAACAAAACTGACCAGGTATAAAACGGCGATTCCGCCGGTNGCGGCAACGATCATCAGCCGGAAGTTTTCGGTCGGTTTGATCAANCCACTCTTGTAGGCAAGCAGCAATATNCCCAGCGTGCCAAAGGTCAGGCCCATCGCCTGTATCACGATGCCGGGATACTGNGCTTCGAACATTGCCGAAATCCCACCTAGAGCGAGACCTTCTGCCAATGCATACAGCGGCGCCGTGATCCCTGCCCACTGGCGCTTGAAGATCGTAATCAA
>JGI26248J51725_1000625_pt1 | contig 12981 bp, 16 predicted proteins | sample SaaInlV_120m_DNA_2_FD_51725 | JGI IMG/M metagenome (IMG submission 51725) | reverse complement strand
TAGACACCAGGATATTTCATTGTTAATTTACTTCCAATATTTCCATCAATCCATTCAACGGTTGCACCTTCATATGCATAAGCACGTTTTGTTACAAGATTNTAAACATCAGAACTCCAGTTTTGAATAGTAGTATATCTTAATTTTGCATCTTTGTGTGCAACTAATTCTACAACAGCAGAGTGAAGTGATTCAGATGAATATACAGGAGCAGTACAACCTTCAATATAATGTACTTCTGCACCCTCATCAACAATTATCAAAGTTCTTTCAAATTGACCAATGTTTTCTGCATTAATTCTAAAGTATGCTTGTAAAGGCATGTCAATATGAACACCTGGTGGGACATAGATAAATGAGCCACCACTCCATACTGCACTGTTTAATGCTGCAAATTTGTTATCCTCTGGAGGAATAATTTTACCAAAATATTTTTTGAATAATTCAGGATGATCAATTAAAGCTTGATCAGTATCTAAAAACAAAACACCTTGTTTTGCCAAATCTTCTCTTAAACTATGATAGACAACTTCAGATTCGTATTGTGCTCCAACACCGGCTAAAAATTTCTTTTCAGCTTCTGGAATTCCAAGTTTATCAAAAGTTTTTTTGACATTATCTGGAACATCATCCCAATTTTTTTCTGTTTTATCAGATGCTTTAGCATAATAGTAAATATTTTGGAAATCTATAACACTAAGATCACCACCCCAAGTNGGCATTGGTTTTTGCATAAAGATTTCATAAGAACGTAATCTAAAATCGAGCATCCATTGTGGCTCTTTTTTCATTTTACTAATTTCAATTACAGTTTCCTTAGAGAGTCCTTTCTTACTAAGATGGACATACATTTCTGTAGAATCCTTAAAATCATATTTTGAATAATCAACATCGANACTTTCTGTTGNCATGTCTAAAATAACTCCGTTATATTATAAATACATGAGGAAAAATAGGTAGAGCTAAATAGCTTGAGCTAAATTATATTCAGATCACATTCAAAGTATTCTTCATAGCATCAAATGCACCTGCAACAGTATGAACTTCTGCAACANTATTTTTGACTTTAAATTTTTTTAATTCATCTGAAGTAAATGGACCAATTGAAACAACAGATAATTTTGTAAGATTATCAAGTAATAGATCTTCAGTATAATCTTTAAACATTATTTCAAAAAATCCTCTAACAGATGATGCACTGGTAAAGACCACACCGTCAACTTTATTTTGAGAAAATAATTCTCTAAATCCATTCCATTGAGTNGTATCTTTAAAAGCACAAACATCATACAGGTGAATTTCNAATACATCAATTCCAATTTTAGAAAGTAATTCTTTTAGAAAAGGAGTAGATGCNCCACTACGTGGAACAATAACTTTTTTTCCAACAGCATCAAGTTTTGTAAATTCTTCACCTACACCAACAGAGGAAAAAGTTGTAGGTTGATGATTTACTTTAATTCCTTCGGCTTCAAGCGTGAGAGANGTTTTAGGACCAACAGACATCACAATAGTATTTGCAACTGCTAATTGTAATTTTTCAAGTTTTCCCAATTGTTTTGCAGTGTCAAATAATAATTTCACAGCTTTTGAACTCATAAAAACAGAGTAGTCAGGATTGTATTTAGAGACAGACTCTAAAAATTCATCAACAATTTTTTCCCCCTTGCTTACTAGTTCAATTGTAGGTAATGGCATAGGAGTTACATCATTTTCTTTTGCAAGTGAGATAAATTCTGAAGCATCATCTTCGGAACGTGTAATTGCAATAGTTTTTCCACTAAGCATTATTTCCACCCAATAACATCAGATAAATCAACGACCTTACCAATAATTATATTTGTAGGAGGAGTAATTTTATTTTCTTTAACTTTTTTTGCAATATTTGTAACATTTCCTTTTATCATTTTTTGTTGGGGAGTGGTTCCATTCTGAATTACAGCCACAGGAGTTTTTTTATCCAATCCACCTGCTATCAATTGTTTACAAATAATATCAATTCTAGATAACCCCATCATGATAACAATAGTATCTACAGATTTTGCAAGATTTTTCCATTTAACAATCTCTTGTTTCTTTTCAGGATCTTCATGTCCCGTAACAAAAACAACTGATGATGCATATTTTCTATGGGTTAAAGGAATTCCAGCATATGTTGCAGAACCAATTCCAGAAGTAATTCCAGGGACGATTTCATATTTCACTTTATGATCTTTTAGAAATTCAGCTTCTTCACCGCCTCGTCCAAAAATAATTGGATCACCACCCTTTAGTCTAACAACATTTTTTTTAGATTTTGCATATTCAACCATTAAATCATTAGTAGCATTTTGATGAGTTGTATCATCACCTACTGCACGTCCAACATAGACTTTTTTTGCAGTTTTAGGAATCATAGAAATAATTTTTTTACTAACTAACCTATCATACAAAACAACATCAGCTTTTTGGATTAGTTCAACTGCTCGTAGAGTAATTAATTTACTATCTCCAGGTCCTGCTCCAACAAGATATACTTTACCAGTCATGTCGTATTCCATTCCTCCACTTTCTGTCTCCAATTTAATGCAAGATCATTAATCCCCTTACTACGCAATTCTTCNCCCACCTGTTTACCNAATAATTTNGGATTATTTTTATCTCCAGATCGAGTTACTTGTAGAGATTGTTTACCATCAACAGAAAAAGCACATACAGTTAAGGTCATTTNANCACCATCTGATTTAGCATATGCACCCAAAGGGAATCTACATCCAGAGTCAATAAAATCAGATAAAGCACGTTCAGCCTCNATTTCCAATCTAGAATCAGCATCTTCGATTTTTTTAAGNATTTCAATTGTTTGAGAATCATCAGTCCTTGCAACTATTGCAATAGCACCTTGACCAGGTGAAGGTGAAAAATCATCTGTAGATAAAGAAGTGAAATTTACATCAACACCCAATCTAGAAATTCCTGCTTGTGCAAGTACTATTGCATCAAAANGTTCTCCAGATATTTTTTTAATTCTAGTTTCAATATTTCCTCGAATGGGTTTAACAGTTACATCAGATCTTTGTCTAGTAACTTGAACAGCTCTACGTAATGAACTTGTTCCAATTATAGAACCAGGTTTAATTTTATCTAAAGATGAACCATCAGATGAAATAAACACATCATTTACTTTTTCACGTTTTGGAATTGATGCAATTATTAAATTATCAGCTAAATCAGAAGGAACGTCTTTAAGACTATGTACTGCAAAATCAACTTCTCTTTCTGCAACTGCCTTATCAATTTCTTTTTCAAAAATACCTTTTTGTTCAATAGTAAATAAAGGTCTTGTATCAGTATCACCTTTAGTAGTAATTGATTTTATTTCATATTCTGAATCAGGATTTACTTTTTTTAATTCTGAAATAACCCAGTTTGTTTGGGCCATAGATAATTTACTACCTCTTGCACCAACTAAATATTTCAATTTTTCACCGACTTTAATGCAGTATGATATGCATCTAACGTTTTGTTTAAATCATTTTCAGTATGAGCATCAGATAAGAAAACAACTTCAAATTGAGAAGGGGGAATAAAGACTCCTTGTTTCAATAGAGTTTTGAATAATTTTTGGAATTTTTTGCCATTGGCTTTTTTTGATGTTTTGTAGTCAATTACAGGCTTATTTGTAAAGAAAATTTGAAACATTGAGGCTGTAAAATTGATTTGATGAGGAATTTTCATATCAGTAGCCATGTCATCTAATTCTTTACAAAATAGTAAATTGAATCGTTCAAGTTTTGAGTAGAGCCTATTTTTAATTTTATTTATNGTCTTTATAGAACTAATTGCAGCACTAACAGATATAGGATTTCCAGCAAACGTACTTGCTTGGTAAACATTTCCTCCTGGAGAAAGTAAATTCATAATTTCTTTTTTACCACCAACTGCAGATATTGTAAATCCATTACTCAAAGCCTTAGCTAAAGTTGTAATATCAGGTTTAATACCAAAATGTTCTTGTGCTCCGCCAGGAGACACTCTAAAACCAGTAACAACCTCATCAAAAATTAACGGGATATTATTTTCTTTAGTAATTTTTCTCATGTCTGAAAGAAAGTTTTTTTCAGGTAAAATTAGTCCCATGTTAGCTAAAATTGGTTCAACTATAACACCTGCAATGTCTTTATTTTTAGAAATTGTTTTTTGAAGATCTTCAATATTGTTATACTCTACAACCAGGGTGTTCTTTGAGACCTCATCTAATCCTCCATCAGAAACAGAAATGCCATTATGTGCAGAACCAGAACCTGCTTTAACTAAAACAGAATCATGTGCTCCATGATAACACCCTTCAAATTTAATAATTTTTTTCTTTTTTGTAAAACCACGAGCTAATCTAATTGCAGTCATTGTAGCTTCACCACCAGTATTCATTAATCGTACTTTATCCATAGAAGGAAAATTTCCAATAATTAATTTAGATAGTTCAATCTCAGATGCAGTTGGAGTACAATACAAAGTTCCTTTTGAAAGTTGTTTAGATACAGAATTCATAATTTCTTTTCTACGATGTCCTAAAAGTAAAGCACCATAGGCATTACAGAAATCAATGTAACGTCTATTGTCTTCATCCCAAATATATGCACCATTTGATTTTTTTGTAAAAAATGGATAAGGTTCAAAATATCTAACAGGGCTGTTTACGCCTGAAGGAATTACTTTTTTTGAATCATTGAATAATTTTCTTGATGCAGACACATTCAATCTATAATACGGTCATTATTATTCCTAATTTGAGTCCTTTGTGCTTGAAATTTTCCACGAAATAGAAATGCAGCAATTAAAGTGCCAATAAATGGCGCAGTCAAATAAAGCCACAAATCACCAAAAGTTCCAGATAATAGTGCTGGCGCAAGTGCTCTAGCAGGATTCATAGATGCACCAGAAATGAAAGCTAAAAATAAAATATCCAATGCAACAATTCCCCCAATGGCAATACCACTAAATCCACGTAAACCTTTTGTATATACAACATAGAAAATTACACCCATCAGCATTGTAGAAGCTAAAACTTCTACGGGAAATATTATAAAGATTGAAAAATCATAATTAGGTGCATTAGCTCCAAGATTTGCTTTCTCACCAATAAAACTTAAAACAAAAAGGGAACCCAATAAGGCTCCAATAATTTCTGCAATTAAATAATATAAAACTTGAATTTTTGTTATATGTCCTGTAACATAATATCCAATGGTTACTGCAGGGTTAAAATGAGCCAAAGAAATTTTTCCAAAAGAATAAACTCCAATTAGTAATGCAATAAATGGCGCAACCGCTGCAAAAGGAATTCCCAAATCACCATCAAAGAACTCAAAGTCATAAACAATAGAACCGGTTGCAAAAACTACAAGAATAAAAGTTCCAATCAACTCTACAGTAAAAATTTGTAAATTGGAATAAGTCATCAATTATCACATTCAAGAGAATCAAGTAAATTTAAAACACTATGTTTAATCTGATCACGAATTTTTCTTACATCGTCAAGAGATTTTCCTTTTGGATCATCCATGTTCCAATCATCCACATCTTTTACAAATAATGATGGGCAGGATTCTTTATCCATGCATCCCATATTGACAGTTTTATTAGAATTTTTAATCATGGATATTGACAATAATTGTGGTTGTTGATTTTTTAAATCAATTCCAATCTCATTCATTGCAGAAACAACCACAGGGTCAATCTTGGGGGATGGGCAGGTTCCAGCACTAACAACATTAAATGAATTTTTAGCATGTTTTTTAAAAAATGCCTCAGCCATCTGACTTCTTCCAGCATTTTCTATGCACACAAATAGAATATTTGTAGGTAAATTCACAATATAACATAAATATTAGTTTATATAAATTTAAATTGATATGAATGGAATTAGTCTCTTAAAATGTATTTGTGATGAAACAAGATTTGAAATTTTAGAATTATTACAAAAAAATAATGAATTATGTGTCAGTGATTTTGTAAATGAATTAAAAAAAGATCAACCGTTAGTATCACATCATCTAAAGACATTAAAAAAATGTGGCATTGTCAAATCAAGAGATGAAGGAAAAAAAGCAATGTACATGATTTCAAGTAATCAATTATCAGAACTAATAACAAAAGTTAAAAAAACATCAAAAGAAATGCCGAATCTTTGTTTAGACGAAGGATGTTGTTAAAATTTTTCAGTACGTAATACGCCAACATCACTAACATACAACACTACAGCAAAATTTGCAAATAAAGTTCTAGAAACTTCCTCAACAATATCCTGTAACTTTTCTTCACGTAAAATTATTTCAATTTTAACATTTTTTTCATTTGTTAAACCCTCACCACGTAATCCACGTGCACCGTTACCACTTACTTCATAAGTTGTATAACCAGTAATTTTGTGTTTACTTAGAATCTCTATAATATTTTTTTGTGCAAGAATTTCACAAGTAATTGTAAGTAGTTTTACAGGATAAAGTTTCATATTAAATCCTTTAATGAGTAATGGAATAAGTCTATCGATCCTTCAGGATCATGTAGTAATGAAGATACTGCAAACATAATTGGCAATAAGACAATGATGTTGTAGGGAAAAGTAATTCCCAATGCAGATGTAATGTAAAGACTAGGATTAGCTTGTGGAATTGCATTACGTAAAACAGCTGGAGCTGCAATAAATGAAGCACTGGCTAAAAGAAGTCCAAACATAACTGAGCCTCCCATGCTAAGACCCATCAAAGTAGCGACTACAACTCCAATGATTCCATTAAAAGTAGGCATGATTATGGAAAAGGAAATAAGAAAAATGCCAACTTTTTTGAGATCATCCAATCTCTGACCTGCAATAATTCCCATTTCAATCATGAAAATTACAATTGCCCCGGTGAACAAATCATCAAAAACAATTTTGATAGGACCAAATCCTTCTTTACCAATAATATATCCAATCACAATACTACCAAGTAAGATAACTATAGCTTTACCAGTAACGGATTCACGCAGTATTTTCGAAAGTTTTACTTTTGTTTCGTGTAATCCAACATCAATATCAGATTTAGAATCAGTAGTGAAAGATTGTTTTTTAGCATTAATCTGTTTAGATACTGCCATATTTGTCAAAAAGATTGCCAAGATAAATGCAACAGGTTCTAAAACTGCTAAAACAGCTGCAAGGTAACCCTCAGATGTTACTCCTTGATTTTTAAGAAAAGATAATCCAACTGAAAAGGTTACAGCCCCCACTGCGCCATAAGTAGATGCTAATGCATAAGAGTCAAAAATATTGAATTTTCCTAATTTACGTAAAATTTGATAATGGTTTAATGTAAACAACAATGAAAGTGCGATTGCAACCAACATAGGAACAAGCATATTTTCAAATCCAGTAGTTCTCATCTGGATTCCTCCATGAAGTCCAATTGCTGCAAGAAGATAGATTGGTAAAAATTCAGATATTGCTTGTGGAATTTTTAAATCAGATTTTATTCTTGCTGCAATTATTCCAAATAGAAAAAACAGAACTATAGGAGTAAGAAGATTCGATTGGATTAATTGTAAAATATCCATTAGTAATGTTTGTGGAAAAAATTGCTGAAATAAAAATCAATGTAAGTTAGACAAAAAGATGAATTAGATAAGTAAAACCGATTCCCATTGCAGCTGCACCAGGGATGGTGATTATCCATGAGAAAACAATTTGCCTACTAACTTTCCACCTTACAGCTAGTTTTCGCCTAGCAGCACCTGCACCCATAATTGTGCCAGTTATAGCATGAGTGGTGCTTGCAGGTATTCCAAGTATTGCAAAAGCTGCAAGCATTAAACCTCCACCTGTTTCTGCTGCAAATCCCTGATAAGGTCGAAGTCGGGTGATTTTGACTCCCAATGTTTTGATTACTTTGTATCCACCAAAGAAAGTTCCCAATCCCATTGCAGCTGCTGCAGCAAAAATTACCCAAAGAGGTATTTCAAGTTCAGGAATCAATCCAGCTGAAAATAAAATTAAAGCGATAATACCCATAGTTTTTTGGCCATCATTGGCACCATGAGTTAAAGCAAACCATGCTGAGGAAATAATTTGTAATTTGCCAAATACCTTATTTACGGGTGCAGGTCTACGTTTTGCAAATACGGTAATTATCAATCCAGTTAACAAAAGACCAACAATTAGCCCTCCAATTGGAGCAATTACAATTCCTGCAAAAACTTTTGTCAATCCCCCATAAACTAATTTTTCAAATCCTAATCCTGCAATTCCAGCACCCATTATTCCGCCTACTAAAGAATGACTATTAGAAATTGGTAATCCAAAATAAGTACAAAGGGTACTCCACCCAATCGCACCTGACAACCCACCGATAATTATGTACACTGTGATATCATCAGGTTGTACAATTCCTTTTGCAATTGTTTGTGCAACTGCAACTCCAAAAACAAGTGGACCAATGAAATTCATTACAGCAGATAAACTTACGGCATGAATTGGTTTTAAAACACGAGTCCCAATTACTGTGGCAACTGAATTTGCAGAATCATTAAACCCATTTACAAAATCAAAGATTAATGCTACAATAATTGCGCCTATTGCTATCTCTAACATTCAATCATCTCAAGTATATTTTAAAACAATATCTTCAATAACATCAGATACGTCTACACATCTGTCAGATGCAGTCTCCATTGTCTCATAGATATCTTTTAGTTTGATGATTTTAATTGCATCATCACTTTCAAATAATTCTCTAATTGCTTCNCGGTACAAATCATCCACAACATGTTCAATGTCGCTAGTATTTCGACAATGCTGAATCATATCTTTAGGATCCTTAATTCGCTGTAATTTTGAAATCATATATTCCACTTCTTTGGTAGCTTTGACCANCTCTATTGCCATTTCTTTACAATATGGAGGAGGGGAAGTAAGTTTGTAACTATACACTCTAGCAGCGATACCATCCATGAAATCAATCACATCATCTACTTTTGATGCAATTCTTTGCATATCTTCACGATCCAGAGGTGTAATGAACGTTTTATTTAATTCTGAAAAGATATCTCGTGTTAAAACATCAGCCTCAGTTTCTAATTGATGAATTTTTTTTGCTTGATCAGCATTAGTGATATCATCAAATAAAACAACAACAGCTTCGGAGGTTTCAACTGCTTTTTTTGCCAAATTGTCTAAAATTGTTAAAAGTTCTTTTTCATTGGATTTAATCCAAGATAACCATTGTCCCATAACAATCAACATGCAAGTTGAAACTTAAGGAAACTCCCCATAAAGTATATTGTTCTATATAGTAACAGTTGATCGCAAATATTTTGGTTCAACGGTATTTTATAAAAACGAAATTCAAAAAATGAGATTTTTTTAAAATGGTTTGTTTACTTCTCGAGTAAAGACATAGCTTGCAATAGCTACCATTGCAAGTACAAATGCAAAGATCACAGCAATACTAATCAAAATAGGAACACCACCTTCAGAAACGCCAGTCATTAATTCTCTAACCAGCAAAACGGTATAGGTTACAGGATTTAATTTTGCAACCACTGCAAGCCAATTTGGTAATAATTCTAATGGGAATAATGCAGGACTCAACATGAATAATGGCATACCAAGTAAATTTATCATTCCCCAAAAAGTTTCTTGAGACTTTGCAGTTGCAGCAAGAGTAACAGATATTCCAGAAAAACCGAGTGAAAATAAAATAACAATGCCCATTATGGGGATAATCATTAACGGGTTTGGAAACGTAACACCGATTGCCAAAGCAATTCCAATAATCAAACTTGCTTGTAAGGCAGCAATTAAAGAAATGGCTGACATTTTTCCCAAAGCGATTGCAGAGCGTGAAATTGGAGATGTTAATGCCTTATTCATAAAACCATATCTTCGATCCCAAAGCGTGTTAACTCCACCAAAAATACTTGTAAAAATAGCAGTTAAAATAATGACACCAGGAGCCATAAATTCAATATATTCACCCTCAAATCCCACAGATTGAATTAATGGCTGAGTTTCTGAAAAGATATTTCCAACAACAATTATCCAAATAGCAGGCTGAATTAATCGGATTAAAACACCACTTCTGGATTTTTTGTATCTCTTTAACTCACGCCAAAAAATTGTATAAGTGTCGTAGAGGATACTATTCATGCCCGTAACCTCTTCATTTTTGCATGTTCGATCTTTCGATTAAATTTTGACTTGTCATCTCTAATTTCATGTCCCGTGTAAGAAATGAAAACGTCATCCAGAGTAGGTTGTGTTAGAGATAATGTAACAATTTTAATTCCAAGATCAGATGAAATTTGAAAAATGGTTGGAATGACTTCGGTTCCATTTGAAGTAAAAAGAATTAATTTTAAATCCTCATCATTAATTTTTTTTATAAATTCAATATTTTTTAATTCTACTAAAAATGAATCGTAGTTATTGTTTTTTTCGATAACCAGAGAAATAATCTCATTACCCAAAGCATTTTTCATATTTTGAGGAGAGTCAATAACTTGAATCTTGCCACCATCTATAATTCCAATTCTATCACATAGGTTATCTGCCTCCTCCATATAGTGAGTAGTTAGAAAAATGGTCATGTCAAATTCAATATGGATTTTTTTAATATACTGCCAAATTTTTCTTCTAGTTTGAATATCCAATCCAACGGTAGGTTCATCAAGGAACAAGACTTTTGGATGATGCAAAAGGCCTCCAGCAATGTCAATCTCTTTCTCATACCGCCAGAATATGTAACAACCGCTTGATGTTGTTTATCTGAAAGTTCAATTAACTCCAAAACTTCATCAATTCTTGTATTAATTTCATTTTTAGGAATATGGTTTAATTTTGCTTGTAATAATAAATTTTCACGACCAGTAAGATATTCATCAACTGTAGTTTCTTGTTGAACAAAGCCAATATTCTCTCTAACGTGTTTGGCATCTTTCATGACATCAAAACCTGCAATCAAAGCTTTTCCAGATGTAGGTTTTAGTAAAGTAGTAAAGATCATCATTGTTGTACTTTTTCCAGCACCGTTAGGTCCCAAAAATCCAAAAATTTCTCCTTTTTCTACTGAAAAAGAAATATCGTTAACTGCAGTTAGATCTCCAAATGATTTAGTAAGAGATTTTGTTTCAATGGAATACAATATTTCGATCCCCTTTGGCAATTATAAATTGCTAAGTATTAGATCAGAAACTAATCATAAAAAATTTAAAAAGAGTATTTTGAGAACAAAANACATGAAAGGATTATGTCAAAAATGTCACTCATCAAATACAGAGATAACACTTGAGGATGGAATGCCTGTTTGTGTAAAGTGTGCAAAAAAGTAGAAGGAAATAAAAAAGAATCATCAAAAATTTTTCTTTAGATATCCCTATGGCAATTTTATAATTATTTTCATTGTTTCAAATATCAAGAACTACTATCAATGAGGTTAAATTACTTAGCAGAATATTACAAATATGGAAATANTAGATGAACGATTCAGGCCAATTTTAGTTACAAAGGGAAGAAAAACAGGCAAGGCTCATTCAGTATGGCTAAGAGCAGTGAAATACAATGGAAAAATTTATTTTTCAAGACATCGTCCAGATGGAGACTGGTTTCAGAATGCAATGGTAAATTCAGAGGTAAAAATTCAATATAACAATGCAGAGTTCACAGGAAAAGCATCAATAGTTACAGATGAAAAACTAAATCAAAAAATTTCTCAGTTAAAGTATCCAGGAGAGAAACGAGCTGATGAAAAAAGAGTCGCCATAGAAGTCACATTAGATTCAGATAAGAAATAAAAATCTTCAGTGTACTAATTATAAAATAATTTTAATTAGAAAATATCTTCATAAACAATTGTCTGGTTCTTTAATTGCTTATCAAGTGTTGGCAAATATTTCATTATNCAGTAATTAACAAAATCGCTAAATGAGCGAATCCGGTAATCAGATTCTAAAACATCGTGATGCTTATCATAGTATTGTTCTAAATTGTACAACGTTCTTTTTTGTAGTGGAATCAATCTATTACGTTTAGTGANAAATTTTGGAGTTACAGGAATGTCATCTTCAGACTCTACTTCAGACTCTACTTCAGACTCTCCTTTNAGAGTATTAACATCAATTGTTTCTTGCATTTCAAAGACAAAAATTTTACTTTTGATGGATTTTGGAAGTCCTGAATTTTCAGAAATTATATCCACAACTTCTCGTGCAAGTTTATCAGACATTGCCAATTCAATTTTTGCAAGCATGGTAGAACGAACTACAGAGCCACCAACTCTAGATCCTTTGGATTGACTTGTAAATCTACTATCTTCTAAATTTCGCTTATCAATAATATCAATGCCCAAAGCATCTAACTTTTCACGAATTGAAGGATAATTTTTTCGATTAATTATAGCTTCAATCTTTTTCAATAATTTTGAGCATAACTGTTATCTTTTTAAAGTTAATGTTAATTTCATAATCATATAATTTGCAATTAAATGCATATCATTTGCATATCATTTGTACAGCATTTTCACATTAAATTAAACAAAATTATTTTATTTGTGACTACCCGTAAGATTCGAATTTAACTTCATAACTTCCATCCTCGCGTTTATTTTTTTCAGATACAAAGTTTTTGGCTTTCAAATAATCCATTACCCCATCAATGGTTCCTTGCCATCCACAAACATAGAATATGGTATTATCCTTGGTAATTTTTTCACCAACTAATTCCTCAAGCGGAGATTTACCATNATNTCCAGTTCTCAAAAATTGTTCAATTCTTCCCTTATGACCATGCCATGCACGATTAGTCCATTCTTGCGGCCTACTGATTGCTGCACGATATTTAAAATTCCATTTGTCTGCACCTTTGTCAATACTTTCATTCTCTAAATCAGTCAAAAGTTGCTTGTAACTTAACTCGTCGACATAACTTGCGCCGTGCAAAACAACGATCTCCCTCTTATCCTCGGTATC